>Ga0335075_10001011_pt1 | contig 47439 bp, 49 predicted proteins | sample Lox_Sample_24_FD_206723 | JGI IMG/M metagenome (GOLD analysis project Ga0335075, IMG submission 206723) | Soil microbial communities from Loxahatchee National Wildlife Refuge, Florida, United States - Lox_Sample_2.4 | ecosystem: Environmental > Terrestrial > Soil > Wetlands | place: USA... | reverse complement strand
GCATGCCGGCGCCACCCTGTCCATCGAGGGACCGGACGCGCCGCTGCCGCAGATCGTCTCGGGTGGCGACACCACGTTCCACTTCCAGTTGCGCCACGTGCTCGAGGTCATCGAGGGCCGCGCGCAGCCGCTCACCGGCGGCGACGATGCGCTCGGCAACATGCGCGCCATCGACGCCATCTACCGCGCCGCGGGCCTCCGGCCCCGGGGTCTGCCCGCCTGAGTCGATGAACGCGCGCTACGTCCTCGCGCTGGACCAGGGCACCACGAGCTCGCGCTCGCTGTTGTTCGATGCGCGCGGTCGTATCGTCTCGCTCGCACAGCGCGAATTCGCGCAGCACTACCCGCGTCCCGGCTGGGTGGAGCACGACGCGCGCGAGATCTGGGACTCGCAACGCGCGACCATCGCCGAGGCGCTGCGCGGCGCCCAGGCGACGCCGCGCGACATCCTCGCCGTCGGCATCACGAACCAGCGCGAGACCACCATCTTGTGGGAGCGCGCGACCGGCGTGCCGCTGGCGCCGGCAATCGTCTGGCAGGACCGCCGCACCGCGGCGCACTGCGAGTCGCTGCGCGCCGCCGGTCACGAGTCGCGCATCAGCGCCGCGACCGGCCTGGTCATCGATCCGTATTTCTCCGCGACCAAGATGGCCTGGCTGCTCGAACACGTGCCGGACGCGCGACGCCGCGCGGCAACCGGCGAGTTGTGCCTGGGCACGATCGACAGCTGGCTCGTCTGGCAGCTCACCGGCGGCCGGCGCCACGTCACCGACGCGACCAACGCGAGCCGCACGATGCTGTTCGATCTCGCCCGCGGCGACTGGAGCGATGAACTGCTGGACCTGTTCGACATCCCCCGCGCCGCGTTGCCCGACGTCGTCGCGTCCTGCCTCGGCCCCGACTCCGCCATCGACATCTCCCTCGACGGTGTCGAAGTCCCCGTGGCCGGCATCGCGGGCGACCAGCAGGCGGCGCTGTTCGGCCAGGCCTGCTTCACACCCGGCATGGCCAAGAACACCTACGGCACCGGCTGCTTCGCGCTGATGAACGCGGGCCGCGCGCTGCGTGCGTCGCGACACCGGCTGCTGACGACCCTGGCCTGGCGGCGCGGCGAGGACTGCTTCGCGCTCGAGGGCGGCGTCTTCATGGCCGGCGCCATCGTGCAATGGCTGCGCGACGAGCTCGGCATCATCCGCAGCCCCGCGGAGATCGAGCCGCTGGCGGCCAGCGTGCCCGACAGCGGCGACGTCTACCTCGTACCCGCATTCGCCGGCCTCGGCGCGCCGCAGTGGGATGCCGCGGCGCGCGGCACCATCGTCGGCCTCACGCGCGGCAGCAACCGCGCACATCTCGCGCGCGCGGCGCTCGAGAGCATCGCGTTCCAGACCGCGGATCTCGTCGACGCGATGCGCGAGGACGCGGGACATCCGCTCGCCGAGCTGCGCGTCGATGGCGGCGCCTCGCGCAACGATCTGCTGCTGCAGTTCCAGGCGGACCTGCTCGGCGTGCCGGTGTTGCGTCCGGCCAATACGGAGACCACGGCGTTCGGCGCGGCAGCGCTGGCCGGGCTCGGCCGCGGTGTCTGGCAATCCGAAGAAGAACTCGGATCATTGTGGTCGATCGAGAAGAGGTTCGAACCGCGCATGTCACGCGCCGATGCCGCCGCGCGTCGCACTCGCTGGAACGACGCGCTCGCGCGCTCCCGCGACTGGGCTCGCCCATGAAGCTCGGCCGTCGGCTGTTGATCGGGTCGGCGGTGTTCGTCGTGGCGTTCGCCGCCGCGAACTGGTGGTCGCGCCTCAACGCGTTCAACTATCTCGACGGCGACACCGACGACTTCGTCGCCTCGTTCGCCGCGCCCTCGCCGCCCGGTTTTGCGGGCACGCGCGTCGAGCTCGACGAGTTGCTGGAGCTGCAACGCACGCGCACGAAGGCGCAGGTCGAGGCGGCGCAGGCCGACCGCAAGAAGGACGTGTCGCGTTTCTATGCGGCGCTGGGGCTGCCCGCGAAGAACGCGCCCGATCTGCCGGCGTTGCACGATCTCACCGACGACGTCGAGGACGACATCGCTCCGTACATCCGCGCGGTCAAGGGCAGGTTCCGCCGACTGCGACCCTACGAGATCGAGAAGCGGCTGAAACCGTGCATCGGCGACGTCCAGGGCGACATGTCGTACCCGAGCGGCCATGCGGCCTACGGCTACGTGATGGCCTATCTACTGGAAGAGCTGGTGCCGGAGCGGCGCGCCGAGCTGGAAGCACGCGCCGACGAATTCGCGCGCCAGCGGCTGGTCTGCGGCGTGCACTTCCGCAGCGACCTCGAGGCCGGCCGCGCCGGCGCACGCATGCTGGTCGAGCTGTTCGACGAGTCTCCCGGCTTTCGCGCCGACGAAGCCGCCGCTGCGCAGGAACTGCGCGCGGCGCTGAAGCTGCCGCCGCGCTCGTCCGACTGATCGCGACCGTCCGGTTCCGACCGGCGGGTCAGCTGGGCTCGCTCGAGAAGAAGCGCTTCACGCCCTCGAAGAAACTCTCGCCGCGCGGCGTGTGTTTGCCCACGTCCTTCTGCAGCGACTCTTCGAACTTGCGCAGCAGGTCGCGCTGCTCGGAATTCAGCTTGACCGGCGTTTCGACGACGACCGTGCAGAAGAGATCGCCGCGTGCGCCGCCGCGCACGGGTTTCACGCCCTTGTCGCGCAAGCGGAACTGCGTGCCCGACTGCGTCTCGGCCGGGATCTTCAGCGACACGTGGCCATCGAGCGTGGGCACTTCGACGCTGCCGCCGAGCACGGCGGTCGCGAAGCTGATCGGCACCTTGCACAACAGGTCGGCGCCATCGCGATCGAAGATCTCGTGCTCGCGCACGTGCACTTCGACATAGAGGTCGCCCGGCGGTCCGCCGTTGCGGCCCGACTCGCCCTCGCCCGAGAGACGGATGCGATCGCCGGTATCGACGCCGGCGGGGATCTTCACCGAGAGCTTCTTGCTGCGGCGAACGCGACCCTGCCCCAGGCAGGTATCGCAGGGATTCTTGATGGTGGTGCCGGTACCGCGGCATTTCGGGCACGGCTGCTGCAGCTGGAAGAAGCCCTGCGAGATGCGCACCTGGCCGACGCCGTTGCAGGTCTCGCAGGTGACGGGCGTCGAGCCCTTGGCGGCGCCGCTGCCGCCGCAGGTATCGCACTCGGCGAGCTTGGTGACGTCGATCTCGGTGGTGTGGCCGAACACCGCCTGGTTGAGATCCAGCTCGAGCTCGTACTTGAGATCGGCGCCGCGGAACACCTGGCGACCGCCGCCGCCGCGTCGCCCGCCACCGAAGATGTCACCGAACATCTCGCCGAACATCTCGCCGAAGGCGTCGCCGCCCGAGAAGCCACCGCGTCCGCCGCCCTGCCGCGAGGCGTCGATGCCCGCATGGCCGTGCTGATCGTAGATCGCGCGCTTGTCCGCCTCGCAGAGGACCTCGTAGGCCTCCTTGGCTTCCTTGAATTTCTCCTCGGCTTCCTTGTCGCCCGGATTGCGGTCCGGGTGGTATTTCATCGCCAGCCGGCGGTAAGCCTTCTTGATGTCGGCTTCCGTCGCGGTGCGCGGGACGTCCAGCACCTTGTAGTAATCGCGTTTCGACATTCGGTGCCGCCCCTCCCAGGGCAATCGAGATCAGCACGGGCGAAACGGCCGGGGCATGTCCCCGGCCGTCCCTCCAGCTAGTTAGGCCTTCTTCTTGTCCTTCACTTCCTCGAACTCGGCGTCGACGGCGTCGTCGTTGCCCTTCGCGGAAGCGCCCGGACCCGCGCCACCGGCGCTCTCCGGACCCGGGCCGGCGCCACCTTGCGCCGCGGCCGCCTGCTGCGCGATGTTCGACGCCGCGGCCATCAGGGCCTCCGACTTCTTCTCGATCGCGCCCTTGTCGTCGCCCTTGAGCACGCCGCGCAGATCCGAGATGGCGGACTCGACCTTGGCGCGCTCGCCACCGTCGACCTTCTCGCCCAGATCCTTCAGCGACTTCTCGATCGCGTGCACCAGCTGTTCGCCGCGGTTACGGGCGTCGACCAGTTCGCGCGTCTTCTTGTCTTCCTCGGCATGCGCCTCGGCGTCCTGCACCATGCGCTTGATCTCGTCCTCCGACAGGCCCGAGTTCGCCTTGATGACGATCTTGGCTTCCTTGCCGGTGGTCTTCTCCTTCGCGGTCACGTGCATGATGCCGTTCGCGTCGATGTCGAAGGTGACCTCGACCTGCGGCTGGCCGCGCGGCTGCGGCGGGATCTCCGTGAGATCGAACTTGCCCAGCGACTTGTTGTCGGCGGCGCGCGTGCGCTCGCCCTGCAACACGTGGATGGTGACGGCCGTCTGATTGTCCGACGCCGTCGAATAGGTCTTCGTCGCCTTGGTCGGGATCGTCGTGTTCTTGTCGATCACCTTGTCGACCACCGAACCTTCGGTCTCGATGCCCAACGACAGCGGCGTCACGTCGAGCAGCAGCACGTCCTTGACGTCGCCCGCGAGCACGCCCGCCTGGATCGCGGCGCCGACGGCGACCGCCTCATCCGGGTTCACGTCCTTGCGCGGCTCCTTGCCGAAGAAATCCTTCACGTACTTCTGCACGAGCGGCATGCGCGTCTGGCCACCGACGAGGATGACCTCGGCGATGTCCTGCGTGCCGAGGCCCGCATCCTTGAGCGCCGTGCGGCACGGCTCGATCGTCCGCTTGACCAGCTCCTCCACGAGGCTTTCGAGCTTCGCGCGGGTCAGCTTGATGTTGAGGTGCTTCGGACCCGACGCATCGGCCGTGATGTACGGCAGGTTCACGTCGGTCTGCTGGCTGGACGACAGCTCGATCTTCGCCTTTTCCGCGGCCTCCTTGAGGCGCTGCACGGCGAGCGGATCCTTGCGCACGTCGACGCCGGACTCCTTGAGGAACTCGTCCGCGAGGAAGTTGATGATGCGCAGGTCGAAGTCCTCGCCACCGAGGAACGTATCGCCGTTCGTCGACAACACTTCGAACTGGCGCTCGCCGTCGATCTCCGCGATCTCGATGACCGACACGTCGAACGTGCCGCCGCCGAGGTCGTACACCGCGATCTTGCGATCCTTGCCGGCCTTGTCGAGGCCGTAGGCCAACGCGGCCGCGGTCGGCTCGTTGATGATGCGCTTCACTTCGAGGCCCGCGATGCGGCCGGCGTCCTTGGTCGCCTGGCGCTGCGAATCGTTGAAGTAGGCAGGCACCGTGATGACGGCTTCCGTCACCGGCTCACCGAGGAAGTCCTCGGCGGTCTTCTTCATCTTCATGAGCACGCGCGCGGAGATCTCCGGCGGGGCCTTCTTGTCGCCCTGCGCCTCGACCCACGCGTCGCCGTTGTCGGCCTTCACGATCTTGTACGACACCATGTTGATGTCTTTCTGCACCACCGAGTCGTCGAAACGGCGGCCGATGAGGCGCTTCACCGCGAACAGCGTGTTCTGCGGATTCGTCACCGCCTGGCGCTTCGCGGACTGGCCGACGAGGACTTCGTTGTCCTTCGTGAACGCGACGATCGACGGCGTGGTGCGGTCACCCTCGCTGTTCTCGATGACGCGCGGCTTGCCGCTGTCCATGATGGCGACGCAGGAATTCGTCGTACCCAGGTCGATGCCGATTACCTTGCCCATAAAAAATCCTCTGAATCTTTCGTGAAAGCCTGGCCCCTTTCTGGTGACCGGGTGTTGTGTTTCAAGAATCGAACGGTCACTTCGCCGCGGACACGACCACTCTCGCCGGCCGCAGCAATCTGCCATTCAACGTGTAGCCGCGCTGGATCACCGCCAGCACGGTATTCGCCGGCGCATCGCTCGGCTGCGCCATCATCGCCTCGTGCAACTCCGGATTGAACGCGACACCTTCCGGATTGACCTCTTCGATCTGTGCCTTCTCGAACGCCTTCGCGAGCAACCGCAGCGTGGCGGTCTGGCCTTCGACCAGGCTCGCGACGTCAGCCTTGCCGCCCGTCTGTATGCCGAGCTCCAGCGAGTCCTTCACGCCGATCAGGTCCTGCGCGAACTTCTCGACGGCGAACTGGCGCGCGTTCTCGAGATCCTTCGCGCCGCGCTTGCGCACGTTGTCGACGTCGGCGAGCGCGCGCAGGTACTGCTCCCAGTGGTTCTTCGCCCGCTCCTCGGCCGCGGCGAGCTCGGTCTGCAGCCGCTCCATTTCGACCAGCGCCACCGCCGTCTCGGGCAGCACCGTGGTCTTGTCCTCGGGGCCGGCGCCGTGCTCGTTGTTCGGATCCGTCATCAAATGTCCTCAATGAAACAGGGAGTTGCGTCTGGTCACAAAGCCTGCGCGGCTTTGTGGGCCCCATTGTCGGGATTTCAAGCGCTGGCGGGGAAAGAAACTGTCGGCGGGCGCCGATTCAGCGCCGGGCGAGCGCCGCGCCGAGGATCTTCGCGGTCACGTCGACGATCGGGATCACGCGCTCATAAGCCATTCGCGTAGGGCCGATGACGCCGATCACGCCCACGACTTCGTTGTCGGCGCTGTACGGCGCCGTGACCACGCTGATGTCGTCGAGGATCCGGTAGCCGGACTCCTGGCCGATGAAGATCTGCACGCCGTCCGCGCGCAGGCTGTGGTCGAGCAGGTTGAGGATGTCGCGCTTCTCGTTGAAGGCTTCGAACAGGCGACGCAGCTTGTCGACCGAGGACAGCTCGCCGGCGCCCATGAGATTGGTCTCGCCGGCGATCACGTACTCCATGCGGTTGGCCTCGTCGCCGCCCTTGAAGACGTGTTCGGCGACGCTGATCGCGTCCTTCATCATCACGTTCATCGTCTCGCGCGTTTCCTGCATCTCGCGCAGGATGTCGAGCCGCACCTGCGCCAGCGTCTTGCCGCGGCAACGCTCGGTGAGGAAGTTCGCGGCGCGCCGCAGCTCGTCCGGGTTGTGATACCGCTCGAGCTGGATGATGCGGTTCTGCACCTCGCGGTCGTTGAACACGAGGATGACGAGCGCGCGGTTGTCGGATAGCCCGACGAATTCGATCTGCGTGATGGACGCCTGCTGCGTGCGCGGCAACGTCACCACGCCCGCGAGCTGCGTGACACTCGACAGCAATTTCGACGCGGCTGCGACCAGCGCCTTCGAGTCGTCGCGCGTGGCGTCGAGCTGGCGGCGCAGCTCGACGAACGCGGGATCCTCTTCCATCGTCGTGCGCGCCTTCAGCAACGAATCGACGAAGAAGCGGTAACCCTTGTCGGTCGGAATGCGGCCCGCCGACGTATGCGGCGAACTGACGAAGCCCAGGGATTCGAGATCCGCGACGATGTTCCGGATCGTCGCGGAGGACAGGGACAATCCTGACTCGCGGGACAAGGATCGCGAACCCACCGGCTGACCGTCGCGGATGTAGCTGCCGACGAGCACGCGCAGCAGCAGCTGCTCGCGCTCGGAGAGTCCGTCGTCTGGGGGTTCGGTCGTCACGCCGAAAACGTACCGAAGCCGTCATCGAACCGTCAAGGAAGCAACCGGGGCCCCATTCACGAGTTTTCGATGTGATTCAGTGCATTGGTTGCCTCCCGGCCCCGTGCTACAAAGCAACATGGCTCTACCGGCGCAGGCTTGCGCGCTAATAGGCCGATTCAGCGACGCCCGCGTCGCGGAATCCGCGTTGACGCTCCTGCCCCACCTGAAGGCCCGGGGTGTCCGCGCGCTTTTGCCCGCCGACGATCCGCTCGACGCCGCCCCCGGCCTGGTCGAACGCGTGCCCGAGGAAAAGATCGCCGACGAAGCGGACCTGGTCATCGCGATCGGCGGCGACGGCACCCTGCTCTACGCCGCGCGCCTGGTCGCGCACCGGGGAGTGCCGCTGATCGGCATCAACCGGGGCCGGCTCGGTTTCCTCACCGACGTGCTGCCGAAGGACATGCTCGCGTCGGTCGACGCGGCGCTCGAGGGCCGCTGCGAGCGCGACGAACGCTCGCTGCTCGAAGCGCGGCTGATCGGCTCGGACGGCAAGACCACCACGGCGCTGGCGCTGAACGACGTGGTCCTGCAGAAGTGGGACACCGGCCGCATGCTCGACTTCGAAACGTGGATCGATGGTGCCTACGTGAACTCGCATGGCGGCGATGGTCTCGTGGTCGCCAGCGCCACCGGTTCCACGGCCTACGCGCTGTCGAGCGGCGGCCCCATCGTGAGCCCGCATCTCGACGTGCTGGTGCTCGCGCCCATCTGCCCGCATACGTTGTCGGACCGGCCCATCGTGGTGTCGGGACGCTCCGTCATCTGCATCCGGCTGATCGACCGGCCCGACACGCGCGCGCAGGTCACCTGCGACGGCGTCTCGCTCGGCGAGCTCTCGGCCGGCGACCGGCTCGAAGTGCATCCGACCACGCAGAAGATCACCCTGCTCCATCCGAACCAGTTCGAGTACTACCGCCTGCTGCGCTCCAAGCTCCATTGGGGACGCGGCGGGTTCAACACCTCCGAGTGAGCCATGCTGACCCATCTGCAGATTCGTGATTTCGCCATCATCGATCTGATCGAGCTCGAAGTGCGCGCCGGCCTCACGGTGCTCACCGGCGAAACGGGCGCGGGCAAGTCCATCGTCGTCGATGCGCTGGCGCTGCTGGCCGGCGGCAAGGGCGGCGCCGAGGTCGTGCGCGCGAACGCCGAGCGCGCGGAGCTCTCGGCGACGTTCGACATCAGCGACAGCCCGAAGGCATTGCGCGAGATCCTCACCGAGCAATCGGTCGAGGCGGAGGACGAGCTCACCGTCCGGCGCGTGATCTCCGCCGATGGCCGCTCGCGCGGCTATCTGAACGGCGTCTCCGTCCCGCTGCAGCTGCTGCGCGACGTCGGCGCGCTGATCGTCGACATCCACGGCCAGCACGAATTCCAGTCCCTGACGCGCCCGTCCGCGCAGCGCGAGCTGCTCGACGATTTCGGCAAGAACCTCGAGCTCTCCGACGGCGTGCGCGAGGCGTACAAGACCTGGGTCGGCTACGTGAACCGCGCCGCCGAGCTCGAAGGCAAGGCGCGCGACCGCGATTCGCAGATCGAGCTGCTCAAGTTCCAGGTCGGCGAGCTGAAGGCGCTCGACCTCAAGGAAGGCGAAGTCGCGCAGCTCACCGAGGAGCGCACGCGGCACTCGAACCGCGGCCGGCTCGCCGAGGCCGCGCAGGCGGCGGTCGGCCTGTTGTACGACTCCGACGACGGCAACGCACACGCCACCGCATCGCGCGCGCTGGCCGGCATCAAGACGCTGTCGAGCGTCGATCCGCGCCTCGCCAAGGTCATCCCGATGGTCGACGAAGCGACGATCCAGATCCGCGAGGCCGCGCGCGAGTTGTCGCGTTACCTCGAGACGCTGGACATCGATCCGGCGCGCCAGGAAGAAGTGGAACGGCGCCTTGCCGCGGTGGAAGAGCTGGGCCGCAAGCACCGCGTGCCCGGCAGCGAGCTCGCCGCGTTGACCACCGACCTCGAGAAAAAACTCGCCGACCTCACCAGCGCCGACAACGACCTCACCGCGCTCAAGAAGCAGATGACCGAGGCGCTCGAGATCTACCGGCAGCTCGCGACCAAGTTGTCGGCGAACCGGCAGACCGCGGCGCGCGCGTTGTCCAAGGACATCACCGCGCGCATGCAGACACTGGGCATGGCCGGCGGCCGCTTCCTCATCGACATCTCGCAGCCGAGCGGCGAACCGAGCGCGTACGGCTTCGACACCGTCGAGTTCCGCGTCACCGCGAATCCGGGCCAGCCGCTGCGCCCGCTGGCGAAGGTCGCGTCGGGTGGCGAGCTCGCGCGGCTGTCGCTGGCCGTGCAGGTGGCCTGCTCCGCGAAGGATGCGCGTTGCATGGTGTTCGACGAGGTGGATTCCGGCGTCGGTGGCGCGGTGGCCGAGATCGTCGGCCGCGAACTGAAGGCACTCGGATTTTCCGGCCAGGCGATCTGCGTCACGCACCTGCCGCAGGTCGCGAGCCAGGGCCACCATCACCTGCGGGTCGCGAAGCTCACGGACGGCAAGACCACGCGCACCACGATCTCCGAGCTGACCATGGACGAACGCGCCGAGGAGCTGGCGCGGATGTTAGGCGGGCTCGAGGTGACCGGTAAGGCGCGCGAACACGCGCGCGAGATGCTGCACCTGGCGGGCAATCCGGACCCGAAAGCCCGCGGCGGCAAACGCAAGGCCTGACCGGCCCCGCGTCACTTCGTCAGGAATGTTTGCCCTTCGGGGTGCCCTTGTACGAGGGGCAACCCGGCTTGCGGCAGTGACCATAAAGCGTCATCGCGTGGTCCCGCAGCTCGTAGCCGAGTCGGGCGGCGATCGCCTCCTGGCGCTCTTCGATCGACTCGTCCACGAACTCTTCGACGCGGCCGCAGTCAAGACAGACGATATGGTCGTGGTGCGTACCCTGGTTCAACTCGAAGACGGCCATCCCGTCTTCGAAGTGATGTCGCGCGACCAGTCCCGCCGCCTGGAATTGCGTGAGCACGCGGTACACCGTCGCGAGGCCGATGTCCTCGTTCGACTCGATGAGCCGCTTGTAGATGCCCTCGGCCGACATGTGACGGGTCGGGCTGCCCTCGAGGATCTCGAGGATCTTCAGCCTGGGTCCCGTGACTTTCAGTCCGGCCTTGCGCAGATCTTTGCTTTCCAAGCGAGCGGTCTCCTCAAAACGTTGCGGTATGATGCGCCACCATGAAACGCCTTGCACTACTCCGGCTGATTTTGCTGTCCAGCGGCGCGCTGCTCGCGTCGGGTTGCGTCTATCGCATGAGCATCCAGCAGGGTAACTACCTGGTCACCGACTCGGTGTCGCAGCTGAAGGAAGGCATGACGCGCAGCCAGGTGCGCTTCCTGCTCGGGACGCCGATGGTGCCCGACGCGTTCGACAACGATCGTTGGGATTACTACTACTACTTCAATTCACGGCACAACAAGGAGCCGTTGAAGCGCCGCCTCACCGTCTACTTCCAGGACGAGAAGGTGCAGCGTTACGACAACCAGGGCGTACCGACGCAGGCCGATCTCGAGAACATCGAGGCCGAGCTGAAGCGCGCGCGTGCCGAGGCGAAATCGAAGGACGACCGCGGCTTCTGGAAGAAGTTGTTCTCGCGCGACGATCGTCCGATCCAGACCGAGGAAGCGAAAGGCGCGAAGCCTACCGACGAGAAGCCCGCGGTCGAGAAGGCGCCGGATCCCGTCCCGCCCGCCCAGCCGCTGCCCGCGCCCGCCGGGACTCCTTCGGGTCCGACCTGAGCGGCCTCAGGATCTCGATGCGGTCGCCGTCGCGCGGCACCGCATCACGGCCGCAGAGCTCGCCGAAGATGCCGACGTCGGCCTCCCAGGACACTTCGACGCCTTCTGCCAGCAGCCGCGCGGCCGCGAGCGCATCGGCGACCGTCGCACCCTCTTCCAGCGACACGCGCCACGTCCATTGCCGCTCGGGCAGCGCCCAGGTGACGAGACAGGTCTTCATCGGTAGCTAGGTCGCCGCGCGCTCGTCGCGCGCGCGTTTCACGAAGGCGTCGACCAGCGAGGCCGCGGTGTCCTCGAACAGCGGCTCGAACAACGCACCGGCGACCCGGTTCGCGAACTCGAACCGCATCTCGAGCTGCACGCGGCACCCGAGCTCGCCCAGCGGCGCGAAGGTCCACAGGCCCTCGAGCACTCGGAACGGCCCGCTGACCAGCTGCATGAGCACGCGCTGGTCGGGCTCGAGCAGGTTGCGCGTGGTGAACTCGGCGCGCAGCGGGCCGCGCTTGATGGACAACGTGGCGACCACTTCGGTCGCCGTACGCGATTCGACGCGCGCGGCCACGCACCCTGGCACGAACTCGGGGTAGCGTTCGATCTCGTTGACCAGGCGGTACATGCGTGCCGGCGACTCGGCGATCAGCGCGGACCTTTTGACTTCACGCATGCGACGCAATCTTAATGAAGAAGGGGCGCACGGGTACAATGCCCGCCGTGAAGAAGGAACCCGAACGCCTCATCGCCGAGAACCGCAAGGCCCGATACGACTTCTTCATCGAGGAACGTCTGGAAGCGGGCCTGGTGCTCGAAGGCTGGGAAGTGAAATCCCTGCGCGCCGGCAAGGCGCAGATCGCCGAGGGGTACGTGTACCTCAAGAACGGCGAGGCGTTCCTGTTCGGCGCGCTGATCACGCCGCTGAACACCACGTCCACGCACGTGACCGCCGAACCCAAGCGCACCCGCAAACTACTGCTGAGCAAGGCGGAGCTGTCGCGGCTGGTCGGCAGCGTCGAGCGCAAGGGCTACACGCTGGTGCCGCTCGACCTGCACTGGTCGAAAGGCCGCGCCAAGCTCGACATCGGACTCGCCAAGGGCAAGAAACAACACGACAAGCGCGCCACCGAGAAGGAGCGCGACTGGGAACGCGACAAGGCGAGAATCCTGCGCCGGGGTTGAGCCAGAAGAAGAATCAGGGGAGTTTGCGATGCGAAGCCGTTTCGTCCTGCCCGTCTGCCTGCTGTTCCTGTGCATCCGGCCCGCAGCAGCCTCGAGGCGGTCGATCACGTCACGCTGAATCCTTCGGGCCAGTTGCTGGCCTGGGTCGTGAACGATGGCAAGTCGACGCAGGTCACGGTGCTCGAGCTCGCGACGCGCAAGACGCTGCGCAACTTCGCGGTCGAGCCCGGCTTCAAGGTGCGCGACATCGACTGGGGCAATGACCACACGTTGCTGTTCTCGGTCAGCGCGACTTTGACGTCGACGCGGCGACGCTGGCCCGCGCGCTTCGAGCTCGGCCGCTGGCTGGCCGCCGATGTTTCGACCGGCCGGCTGCAGCTGCTCCTGACGGAGGGCAACAAGCGCGTTCTCGGCGGCTCGCAGCTGGTGCGCCGCAATCTCGACAGACCCGACACGGTGATCATGTCGAGCCACGACTACGCGCCGCAGAACAAGGGCACCGAAATCGGCACCCGACTCGGCGGCAAACGCCGTGACTCCGGCTACCAGCTCAACGCATTCGAGATGAACATCGTCGACGGCAAATCGCGTTTGCTCGAGAGTGGCACACCGTTCACCAACCAGTGGCTGGCGGATGCCAAGGGCAACGCGGTGGTGCGCAGCGAATGGAATGCCGAGTTCCAGCGCTTCACCGTCGTGGCGAAGGACGGTGCGTCTTGGAAGCGGATCCTGGAAGTCGAAAACGGCGACGAGTCCTGGCTCGCCGGCATGATCGATAACGACACCGCTGTCGCCGTCGTCACCCACAACGCCGACCAACGCACGACGTTGTGGTCGGTGCCGGTCGACGGCTCGCCCGCGAAGAAGCTGGTCGACGATTCCGCACTGGAAGTCGAAGGCATCTACACGGATCCTTTCGACGATCGCGTCGTCGGCGTGCGTCTCGGCGGCGCCGAGCGACCGAAGCGCTGGATCGATCCGGACATGGAGAAGCGCGTGGCATCCATCGGTCGCACGTTTGCGGGGAAACGGGCCGTGGTCGAGAGCCGCTCCGCCGACAACAAGCGCTTCATCGTCGAGGTCGAGGACGCATCGTCGCCGCCGGTGTACTACCTCATCGACTACGTCGCAAAGAAGGCGGACATCGTCGGCGACCAATATCCGGGGCTCGCGGATCAATCGCAGGGAACGGTGCGACAGTTTGCCTACAAGGCGCGCGACGACTACGGATTGTTCGGCTATCTGACGATCCCGCCGGGCGCAACCGAGAAGAACCTGCCGCTCGTCGTGCTGCCGCATGGCGGACCGCACTCGCGCGACACGCCCGACTTCGACTGGTGGTCGCAGTTCCTCGCCTCGCGCGGCTATGCCGTGTTGCGGCCGCAGTTCCGCGGCTCGACGGGACTCGGCACGGCGCACCTCGAAGCCGGCAAGGGCCAGTGGGGACTGCGCATGCAGGACGACATCACCGACGGCGTGAAGGCGCTGGTCGCGCAGGGCATCGTCGATCCGAAACGCGTCTGCATTGTCGGTGCGAGTTATGGTGGCTACGCTGCGCTGGCCGGCGCCGCGTTCACGCCGGAGCTGTACGCCTGTGCCGTGAGTGTCGCCGGCATCTCCGACCTGGGCGAGCTGATCGCCTACGAAGAGAAGATGGGCGGCGACGAATCGAACTCTTACTACTCCGATCGCGAATCCATCGGCACGCGCGACGAGGCGAAGATCGGCGCCCGGTCGCCGGCACGACACGCGCGCAACATCCGCGTGCCGATCCTGCTGATCCACGGCTCCAACGACTCCGTCGTGCCGTTCGCGCAGTCGCAGATGATGGACAACGCGCTGACCGCCGCCGGCGTGCCGCACCAGCTCGTCACGCTCGACAGCGAGGACCACTGGCTGTCGTCCAGCGTCACGCGCACCCGGCTGCTGTCGGAAATCGAGAAGTTCCTCGCGGTGAACCTCGCGCCGCGGCACTGAATTCACGGCTGCGGGCGGAAGTTGTGGGCTCGGCCGCCGGCCCCATGTATGCTGGCGGCACTTTTACGGGGGCGACCGGTTTCGACGTGGGTTGCGAACCGTGAGAGGCGTACCGAGGGTGTAAGGACCTCGTAAATCCCTTTGCAAATCATAGTTGCGAACGACGACAACTACGCTCTGGCTGCCTAATCGCAGCTGACCCCGAGACCAGCTGGTGCCTATGCCACTGAAACTCGGGTCGCGCTCATAGGATCGCGGTTCCGTGTGCTACGGGCGGAACCGTTAAGAGTCACCGTCGCTGGTCGGACGTTTTCCCTGCTCTTCGGGTAGCGCACGGCGAGAAAACAAAGAAGCAGCTACGTACGTAGATCCTCACGTCTAGTGCTTGCGGACGCGGGTTCGATTGATGCGAAGGAACGCAATGGTCGCCTTCGCTCGCAAGAGCGAAGTGATAACGGGGCTCATTCGGTGAACCCTCTGCTACGAAAGTAGCGTGGCAACGCCGAGCGGTGGGACGAGGCCAACTGGTCTTGCCGTGTAGAGACTCATGGACCGGCTGAGATGCGCGAGCATCGGAGCCGGCCCCAGGATCCGGATCGGGACGAACGATCGGGATAACACGCTCCGCATCCAGCGATGCGCAAGCATCGCGGGATGAAGGCATAGTCCAGCCCTTCTTGAAAAAGAAGGAACGGCTGTCCCGCCGCCTCCACCAAAAAGCGAAGCCTCTCCGGAGAAATCCGGGGAGGCTTCTTCATTTGCGCGCGACTAATATTCCTCATGGCGCAAGTTTCACGAGTTCGAACTCTGGGGGCAGCAGCCGCCGCCTATATTGCCGGGCTGGTCGACGGCGAAGGCACGATTACGATGAGTCGGCTGCACGCAAACGAGCGACGTCGGCTCGTCGTCAGTATCGCGAATACCGAACTTCCGCTGCTGAGATTCGTGCTCGATGAAATCGGCGCTGGAAAAATCACGCGCAAACGAACCCTTTCGGCGCGACACACACCGTCGTTCTGCTATGCCATCACAAGTCGCCAGGCGATGAGTCTGCTCTGCCAGATCGCCCCATGGCTTCGCACGTACAAGCGTAGGCGAGCCGACTACGCGATCGCTCACTACGAATCGCTGACGCCACGCAACGGAAAATATTCGGCGCAGCAGCTCGCAGACCGGCGGGATTTCGAAACCCGGTTTCTTGCCATTCTTCCGGACCCGGGCGACGACGGAACAGCCCGTCCAAGCTGATAGGCTTCGACAAATGAAGACCGCCAGCCTGTTCGCCGCAGTCTCGATCGTATTCGCCGGATTCGCTAGCGCGAAGGACGCGTTCGTCGACCTCACCTTCGTCGGCGACGTCATGGTCGCCGAGAAACCCGGGGAGATCATCGAAGCCGGCGGCGATCCGCTCGCCGCCGTCGCGAAATATCTCGGCCCCAAACGCCTGCGCATCGCGAATCTCGAATGCGTCGTCGCGACCACCGGGACCGCCGAGATCAAGCCATTCACCTTCCGCGCGCATCCGCGCACGATCCCGTACCTCGCGCGCTACTTCGACGGGGTCAGCGTGGCCAACAACCACTCGGGCGACTTCGGCAAGGACGCGCTCGCCGAGCAGTTCGGCCTGCTCGACGCGGCGAAATTTCCGTACTTCGGTGGCGGCCGCGACCTCGCGGCCGCGCACGAGCCGTGGATCGTCGAGCGCAACGGCCTGCGCATCGCGCTGCTCGGTTACGTCGAGTTCAAGCCGCGTTCGTTCGAAGCGTCGGCCACGCGGCCCGGCGTCGCGTGGAGCGGCGAGGACGAACAGGTGCTGCGCGACATCCGCGCCGCACGCGACGAACATCACGCCGACATCGTCATCCCGTTCCTGCACTGGGGCTGGGAGGACGAAGGCTATTCCAGCGAGCGCCAGCGCGTGTTCTCGCGGCGCATGATCGACGCCGGCGCCACGATGGTGGTCGGTTCGCATCCGCACGTGACGCAGGGCGCCGAGAGTTACCAGGGCAAGCCGATCGTCTACAGCCTCGGCAACTTCCTGTTCAACGGGTTCGATACCGAAGCCACGCTCACGGGCTGGCTGCTCGAGGCACGCATCGGCAGGAACGGCGTGCAGACCTGGCGCACGCGCGTGGTCAAATTGAACGCCGACGGTGTTCCGACGCCGGACAAAAGAGCCGCGAGTCCCTGCGGTGACTCGAAGAGCGACGAGGTGCGCGCATGCTCCGGAAAATGATCCTCGCGGGCGCGTTGCTCGCGCCGCCCGCCTTCGCCGATTCGGTGGCGTGCCACATCATCTACGGCGGGGAAAATTTCACCGTCATCGGCCAGCAGACCGACGATCCGTACACGGTGCGCGGCGAGAAGATAGGCCGCTACTTCGAGATGAAGGTGTCGTACGTGACCGCGCCGGCCGGCACCGCCGCGTTGTCCGTCTACGTGTATTCGACGGCGAGCGGCGAGTCCGTGCTCATCCACCAGGCGAAATATCCGGCCGACGTGAAGAACGCCCCGGGCCCGTGGGGCTTCTCCGGCTTCAACTACGTCTACGAGCCGAGCAAGAGCAGCGAGATCCAGTACTGGTGCGAGAAAAGTCCCTGAGCGATCGGGGCGCGCCGGTCGTCACACCCCGACCTCCGCGCCCAGCTCGATCTTCAGGGATCGTGCAGGATCCTTGCGGATGTTCACGACGACCTTGGCAGGCTTCTTGGCCTTGATGAACTTCGTGGTCGCGGGCACGTCGTTCGTCAGCCAGAGCGTATAGCCCCCCTTCGGCCGCGCGCCGAACAACATGTCGAACGTCTTCACATCGGGGTTTCCATTCTTGCCGTCCGCCGAAAAAACGTAGTGGTCGGCGGTCACCATCTGCAGAAAGTCCTTCCGCATGTTCCGATCGCTGCCGTGGTGCGGCATCTTGAGCACGTCGAAGTGCACGGTGCCAGCCGTCTTCGGCAACAAGCCGCAGTCCCGCAGGCTGTCGAGGATCAGGTCGCCGCGCGCGTCGCCGGTCAGCAGCATCGTTTTTCCGCCGACGCTCGCGAGGACGACGATGCTCGAGAGATTGGGGATCGACTTGTCGAGGAATGCCGTGGCAACGGCCTCGAACTCCGCCGCGCTGAGCAAAGACTCCGCGCGTTCGAGGACCTCGGCGGGGTCGACGCTCGCACCGGCGCCCGTTTTCTTCTTCGCGGAGCCGGGTTTCTTCGGCGCCTTCTTTGCGAGGATCGCCTCGAGATCCTCTATCCACTTCGCCTCGAGCGCCTCGATCTCCGCGCGCCGCGGACCGAGCACGAGGAAGGAAAGGTGCTCTTCCTGGGTGGGACCGGTCTTGAACGAACCGATGTTGAGCGTGTTGTCGGCCCTGCTCTGCGCCGGCTTGGCGCGGGTTTCGAAGACCACGAGGTCGTCGAACCCGGAGTTGAGATTGAGCGACAGCGCATTCGCGTCGAAGCGCAACGCGCGCCCCTGCTTCACGTCGGCGGCCACTGCCTCGTTCTCCGCCTGCAGGTTGCCGGGCTTCACGCGCCCCACGTGCTCCTGAACTTCGGCACTGAACTTGGCGACGATGTCGTCGAAGCTGTTGTGCCACAGCGTGAGCACGTCGTACGCCGGGTTCGCGCCCGAATCCTGCGCCTGGCGCAGTTCCTTCGTCAGGTCGAGGATGCCGGTGATGTGGTCGCCATCGATGTGGCTCACCATGATCATGCGGACTTCCATGACGCCACCACCGCGCGCCGCGCGAATGGCCTTGAGACGCGGCGACAGCGAGTTCTTGAACACGTCCTTGGGTCCGCCATCGATGACGATCAGCCGCGGCTTGTCCTTCGTTCCGTAGTGCAGCAGCAGCGAATCGCCTTCCTTCGCTTCGAGCGCCTCGAGCGTGAAGATGAATTTGGGCACGTGGGCGTCCTCTTGTTGTTTGTCCTCAGACCGACTGCAATGCGCGCAAGGTGTCGATGACGCCCGCGCCCTGGAAATACTTCTCTCTCCCGAGATCCGTCGCCGAGCGGCAGATGATTTCCTTGATGCGCGCCGGCTGACCCATGAATTCACTGTGGCGCGCCATCAACAGGGCCGCCAGTCCGCTCACGTGCGGCGCCGCCATGCTCGTGCCGTCTTTCGCGCCGAAACCGCCGGCGAGCACCGTCGACTCGATCTTTTCGCCGGGCGCGAGCACGTCGGGCTTCACGCGGCCGTCACCAGTCGGTCCGCGGCTCGAGAAGTAGCTGACCCCATAGGTGTGCGGCTCGAAGCGATGCGTCGAGCCCACGGTGATCGCTCCCGCCGTGTTGCCGGGATCGGTGATGCTGATGTCGCGATAGCCGGATTGCTCGCCCACCGACGTGAGCACCGTTTCGTAGCCACGATTGCCGGCCGCCACCACCACCACGACGCCTGACGCGATCAGACGCTCGCATTCGTCGCACACCGGCGTGCGGCCGCAGGCGTAGTTCTCCACATCGTGGATCAGCGACAGGCTGATGTTCACGCCGTGGATGATCTGCCGGTCCGAATTCGCATTCAGGTAGCGGATGAACTGCAGGGCGGCGATCACGGAGAATTCGTCGCCCCGACCGTTGCCGTCGAGCACGCGCAGGTCGCAGAGCCTGATGTCCGGACACATCCCCTCTATCTTCGAGGTGGCGTCGACCGGCCGCGCTGCGAGGATTCCGGCGACGTGCGTGCCGTGATCGTTCAGCGGCGTGCGCGCCGGATCGTCCTGGTCGATCTGCAGCAGGCTGTCGAGCGCGCTCCAGTCGAGGAACCGGCCACTGCGCAGCCGCTCGCGCAACCGCTTTGCCTGCCGGTCGCTGGCCTCGGTGTCGCCATGTCGGTAGTTGGGCCCGAGGCCGGTCGACGGCGTCGAATCGAGGCTCACCAGCGAGCGCAACTGCGTGAAATCGTATGCGCGCACGACGCGCGACTCCGCTTCCTCACCGTCGCGATCCCTGAAGGCCGGGTGTCGCGCGTCGATGCCGCTGTCGACGATCGCCCAGCAGAGCTTGTCGCACTTGATGTCGAACAAACGTCGCGCCGCGTCTGCCTTGGTCGTGGGGACGGACCGCGAAACCGTGACGAAGGAAGCACGATTGAGGCCGACGCTCCACATCAGCGGCAAGTCGGGGTTCGCACCTTTCGGGGTCTCCTCCCCGGCAACCCGCAGCTCCGGCGGCGCCATCGCCAGAGCCTGGTGGACCAGCCGGTCGAAGATCCGGCGATGATCCGCCTCCTGCTTGACGATCGTGGCGAAACGTTCGGCGTCGGAACGCGATGCGCGCCGCAGCCGTTGGGTTTCATCGAGGCTCAACCAGGCGCTGGCCTCCTCCTGTCGTGCGATGTCCTTCTCCGGCTCCGACTCCCGCTGGCTGCAGAGGACCATCACGCCGACGATCTTCGTCAGCCACCGCATCTGTTCGCGGGCCTGCTCGCGCAGCTGGCGCGGGGCAGTGTGGCTCTTCGGGCCGAGAACGCGGTCCCACCACGCGCTCAGGGGCAACGCGGTGATGATCAGCTCCTCGAGCGTGAGCGCCGCGGCGACGTTCGTCTGGTTGACCGCGATCGACACCGCGGGCTTGAGCAGCACGCGCCGCTGTTCCGCGGGATCCATGCGCAAGGCGCCGCGTTTCGGCGTGTGGATGTCGCGCATGTGATGCGACGGCCCCTGTTCGTCGTCCCGCAGCGCATCGAGCCGCTGCCGCAGCGCCGCCGCCAGCACCGAGGGCGAATGATCCTGGTACGGCGTCAGCAGCAGATCCACGCGGGCGCGCGGGTCACGGCAGTAGAACATGCCGGCCGACAACCACACGTCGGGCAGGATCGCCGAGTCCTGCGTGAACCGGCGCACGTGATCGCCGTGGAAAATCAGCTCGCGGAGCCAGTGCCGTTCGACGCGCATGGATATCCCCGATCGCCCTCCGTCGTCGGGACTTCACCCGAACCGGGGCGTGTTGTTCGTTGTGCGCGGGACTGTAGCGCTTTTCCGCCGCCGAAGCATGGCGACGTGAACGTAGTTAGTCTTGCCGCAGCGCGGCGAGGCTGGCCGGCCCGGCCCTAACTAACTCGCAGCGGGTGGCGCGCACCCGGTTGGTGCGGGTCAGCCGTCCGACCTCCGTCCGTCGTACGTCGTCAGCGCGCCGTACAACTCCGGCCGCCGATCGCGGAACACGAACCAGTTGTTGCGCAGCTCCTCGATCGCCGCGAGGTCGAACGTCGCCGTCAGCACCGACTCGCCCTCCTCGCCCGCCTCGGCCACCTTCGCGCCCGTCGGGTCGGCGATGAAGCTGGAGCCGTAGAACCGGATGTACAGCCCTTCCGGATCCTGCAGCGCATGCTCGGTGCCGATACGGTTCGAGACAATCACCGGCGTCAGGTTCGCCGCGGCATGGCCCTGCTGCGTGCGCTGCCAGTGGTCGCGCGAATTCACCGGCAACGCCGGCGGCGGCTCGCTGCCGATGGCGGTCGGGAAGAAGATGAGTTCCGCGCCCTGCAGCGCCAGCGACCGCGCCGTCTCCGGGAACCACTGGTCCCAGCAGATGGCGACGCCGATGCGCGCGAACTTCGTATCGAACACCATGAAACCCGTGTCGCCGGGGGAGAAGTAGTTCTTCTCCTGGTAGCCGGGACCGTTCGGGATGTGCGCCTTGCGATAGACGCCGAGGTTGCTGCCGTCGGCATCGATGATCGCGATCGAATTGAAGAACGAGCTGTTCGCCTTCTCGAAGAAGCTGATCGGCAGCACGACGCCCAGCTCGCGCGCGACCCTGGTGAAATGCGCGACGGCCTTGTTGTCGGCAACCGACGTCGCGAGCCGCAGGTGCCGCGAGTCCTGCTCGATGCAGAAATACGGCGTCTCGAACAATTCCTGGATCAGGATGATCTGCGCGCCCTGCTTCGCGGCCTGGCGGACCAGCCGCTCGGCGGTGGCGATGTTCGCGTCGATGTCCCAGCCGCAGGCGAACTGCATGGCCGCCACCTTCACTTCGCGCTTCGGACGATTCAGATGCGGCGGCTTGTTCACGCGAACACCTTGCCGGGGTTGAGGATGCCTTTCGGGTCGAGCGCGTTCTTCAGCAATCGCATCGTGGAGATCTCCGCGGCGGTGCGCGACAAGGGTAGATAGGCACGCTTCTCGAGGCCGATACCGTGCTCGGCCGACACGGAACCGCCGATGGCGGCCAGCGGGCGATACACGATGTCCTCGACCCTGGCGCGCGTGGCGGCGTCGTCGCCGGCCGCGACGACGATGTGCAGGTTGCCGTCGGCCATGTGGCCGAAGACGAACGCGCGATCCGGGCCGGCGAAGGCGTCCACGGCGCCGGTGACGCCCTGCGCGTAGTCCTTCATGTTCTCGATGGGCAGGCTGACGTCGAAGGTCAGCAGCGGCGCGATGTTGCGCACCGCCCAGACGTCTTCGCGCACCGCCCAGATCGCGCGCCGCTCGTTCTCCGAGCTCGCGATGGTGACGTCGCTCAGCGTGCCGGCTTCGAGCGCCTCGCCGAGTACCGCTTCGAGCCGCGCACGATCCGTCTCCGGGTCGCCACCGAGCGTCTCGGCGATCACGTAGAACGGCGCGCCGCGCGCGAGCGGCGCCTGGTTGGTGGCCGGCGGCGCGGTGTTGTAGTCGTAGTAGTTGCCCCACAGCGCCTCGAACGCGGCCAGTTGCCCGCCGAGGCCCGAATCCAGCCGGTTGAGCAGGTCGGTCACGGCCTCGAAAGTCGGCAGCGCCGCGATCAGCGTCTCCTGGCTGCGCGTGCGCGACACGAGGCGCAGCTCCGCGCGCGTGACCACGCCGAGCGTGCCCTCGCTGCCGATGAACAGGTGCTTGAGGTCGTATCCGGCGTTGTTCTTCAGCATGCGGTTCAGCGACGTCAGCACGGTGCCGTCGGCGAGCACGGCTTCGATGCCGAGCACGAGGTTGCGCATCATTCCGTAACGCAGGACGCGCAGTCCGCCGGCGTTCGTCGAGATGTTGCCGCCGACGGTGGCGCTGTCGCGCGCACCGAGATCCAGCGGGAAGACGAGCCCGTGTTCCTCCGCGGCGCGTTGTGCCTGTCCCAGCTTGACGCCCGCCTGCACGCGCATCGAGCGGCCCGGCGCATCGACGCGTTCGATCACGTTCATGGACTCGAGCGACAAGACGATGTCCGCCGACGCCGCGTCCGCGCCCTGCACGAGGCCGGTCAGGCCGCCGTGCGTGACGACGGTCTGTCCGCGCGCGTGGCACAGCCGCAGGATCTCGGCGACCTGCGCGGTGGAGCGCGGCCGCACCAATAGTTCGGCGTCGACGTGACCGTGGAACAGGATGCCGGCGCGTTCGCGCACCGAGGCGCCCTCGAGGATCCCGGGATCCCCGACAATCGCGCGAAGATCGGTGCGGAGGCTGGCCTGCGACATCAGGCCGTAAAGGTAACGCGCCGCGCGCGCAGCCGCCAGAACGGCCGCGCGTGCGACGCAGTCACGTCACTGCAACGTGGGTTGTTCGTCGGCGGTTTCGTCGTCCGACGGGAACAGCGCCTGGTCCAACGCGTGCACGTAGGTCGCGACGTTCACGGTGCCCGGCACCAGCACGCGACCGCCGAACAACAGGTTCGGCACGGTACGCACGCCGAAGCCGCGCAACCGCTCCTCGCTGCCGGCGAGCACGGTCTCGCCCTCGCGCGTATCGCGAAAGCTCTGCAACGTCTTCTCGCTGAGGCCGGCCTCGACGCCGAGATCCGCGAGCACGGCGGTATCGGAGATGTCCGCGCCCTTCTCGAAGTACGCGCGGAAGATCGCCGCCGCGACGTTCGCATGCCGGCCTTCCGACGTCGCCAGCTGCACGAGGCGGTGCGCCTCGGACGTGCTCGGCAGATGTCCGAGCTTCTCGAAATGGAACTCGAGCCCGAGCTCGCGGCCGGCGTCCGTCAGGCTCTTCTCCGCGAACGGCACGCTGATGCCGCTGGGCAGACGCTCCGCGAGATAGTCGTGGAAGTCGCGCGGCGCCGCGTTCTCCTTCGGCTGTCCCATGCGGAACGGATGCCAGCGCAGACGCGTCTCGACGTCGCCGGACAGATTGCCGAGCGCGCGCGTCAGCTGCGCCATGCCGAGCCACGACCAGGGACAGGTGAAATCCGCGACGAGATCGATGTCGAGCGTTCGTCGCACGTCATTGAGCGGTCGTACTGTTGCGTTCATGCGGCCTTGATGGGTGCGCCGCGAACACCTTCAACCCTGCTTCCGCGTCGCTCCCAGGTTTGCGTGAACCTGTTCGGTGATGCGGATGGCGGTCTCCAATGCGCGCAGGCCATCCTCTCCTGACACGATCGGCGGCCGGTCGTTCCGTATGCAGTCGAGGAAGGATTCGATTTCGCTCTTGAGGGCGTCGCCGGGCTCGAGATTCGCTTCTTCGATGCTCACCGGCAGCTGCCCGGCCTGTGGCACGCCGTCGCGACGCCGGATCAGTGTCAGAATCTTCTGCTGCAGGTCGAGGGAAATGTAGGCGGCATCTTCGAAGATCCGGAGCTTGCGTTCGGTCTTCAGCGAGACGCGACTCGCCGTGGTGTTGGCGACGCAACCATTGGCGAACCGGATGCGCGCGTTCGCGATGTCGATCTCGCCCGAGAACACCGGCGTGCCGATGGCGTCGATGCTGACGATCTCGCTGCGCGCCAGCGACTGCACCAGGTCGATGTCGTGGATCATGAGATCGAGCACGACGTTCACGTCGGTGCCACGCTCCTTGTAGGGCGCGAGCCGCTGGCATTCCATGAACCGCGGCGTCGACAGGTGCGGCTCCGCGGCGAGGATGGCGGCGTTGAAACGCTCGAGATGGCCCACCTGCAGGATGCGGCGCTTCTGCGTCGCCCGCGCGATCAGGGCGCGCGCCTGCTCGGGGGTTTCCGTAATGGGTTTCTCGACCAGGACGTGCGCACCGGCTTCGAGGAAGGCGTCGGCGATCGCGAAATGCGCGGGCGTCGGCGTCACCACGCTCACGGCGTCCACCTTGCCGAGCAGCTCGCGGTAGTCAGCCACCGCCGCGCACTTCACCTCGGCCGCGACCGCGTTGCGGACCTCCTCGCGCCCGTCCGCCACCGCCACCAGCTCACAGCCCTCGAGCCCCGCGTATTTCTGCGCGTGGAAACGCCCGAGGTAGCCGACACCGATCACCGCCGCCCGAATTTTGTTCATGCGCTATTATGCCCGCGCTTTCCCGCCGCCCGGCGGGACTACGGGGGCCCTGGCCGACTTGTTCAACTGGCTCGTGCGCGCACGCGATGGATATTTCTCGCTGCCGCGACTGCAATTCGAAGCGATCACCTTCGGCCTCGCCTTTCTCGTCGGGCTGCTCGTCATGCCCATCCCGATCTATCTCGCGGGACTCGTCGCGCTGAAGGCGTACCACAACGGTGGCCTCTTCTCGTTGTACGGCGACTGGTTCGCCGGCTTGTTCGGCGCGCACTCCAGCTTCTGGATCGTCGCGCTCGGGCCGTTCGTGTTCCTCACCCTGTTTCGCGCCTGCCGCTGGTTGCTGGGCAAGACAAGGGATAAGTAAAAAGCCCGCCCGGAAAACGTGAACCGGGTCACGAAACTCCAGCGGCCCGAGCCGGCGCCCCGCTGGAACTGTGACGCCATTCGGCGACACTGCCCGCCAGTAGTGATGCGCCGAATCACGGGGCAACGAGAACCATGAGCGAGTACTTCCTGGCGGACACCAAGGCCGAAGAACGCGCCCGTCAAAAGGGACAGCCGCAGGCCGAGAGCGTGAAGGTCACCTTGTTAGGCGACTTCCTGTTCCCGAGCGTCGAACCGCAGGGCTGCGATCCTTACAACAGCACCCAGGGCAAGTCGGCCGGCGAGCTCTGGCGCACGCGGCACGATCGCCGCTGATTCAAACGCCGAAGCGTTGATTTCCCGCGCCGTCCCGCAAGCGGCGCGACCGCCACGCGCGGAACCAAAGCCGCCCCGCCGCCTCCAATCGACATGCGGCGTGCTTCATTTCTTCGGCCAGTAGGTCCAGAGGGCGGCGGCCAGCATCAGTGCGAGCCCGACGTGCGCGCCAAGGCGCCACCGACGCGAGCGCAGCTCGCCGTAGAAGCTCGTCGTGGCAACCCCTGCGAGTATCACGGACAGCGTGCACGCCACCATCAGCGGAGTTCGTTCCTCGGCCAGGCGGTCGGCGTAGGCCGGCAGGAGCAGGAACACGATGCCGGTCATGAGCAGCGCAGCCGCGATGGAGACTGTCGAGCCCATCACGATTCCGAGGAGAACAACGAACGGGCGCATGGGAGACCTCGGGTATTCCTAGAATCCACTTGAAGGGGGCCGGATCACGGCCTACCTTTGAATTGTACGGACCCTCATCGCGAGAGACATGCCGAGCATGAATTCATCGATTCCCCGTCCCGCCCGCTGGCTCGCCCCCTCGATGGTCGCCGCCCTGCTGGTCCTCACCGGCTCCGCGCAGGCGCCCGCCAACACCCAGCTGCCCGCGGGTTCCGTCGTCCCGAGCGAACGGCACCGCTCCGTCGCGCGCCGCGTCGGCTCCATGCTCGAAGGCATGCACTACAGCGGCAACAAGCTCGACGACCGGCTCTCGGCCATCGTCTACACGCGTTTCCTCGAGAGCATCGACGGCCAGCACACCAGTCTGCTCGCTTCCGACATCGCCGACTTCGAGCAGTACAAGCTGCGCTTCGACGACATGATCCGCAGCGGCGACGTCGATCCGGCGTTCGCCATCTTCGCCCGCTTCCAGCAACGCAACCGCGACCGCATCAAGTACGCGATCACGCAGCTCGACAAGGAGCCGGACTGGACGTTGAACGAAAGCTTCGAGTTCGACCGCGAGAAGGCGCCGTGGGCGACGACGCAGGCGGAGCTCGACGACTGGTGGCGCAAGCGCGTGAAGAACGACGCGTTGTCGCTGCTGCTCACCGGCAAGAACTGGGACGAGACGTCGAAGCTGCTGCACAAGCGCTACGAAACCACGCTCAAGCGCGTCGACCAGGTCAGCGCCGATGACGTGTTCGAGTCGCTGATGAACTCCTACGCGCGCGCCTACGATCCGCACTCCAGTTATTTCTCGCCGCGCAGCTCCGAGGAATACCGCATCCAGATGAGCCTGAATTACGACGGCATCGGCGCGTCGCTGCAGCTCGTCGACGATTACGTGACCATCATGAACGTGATCGAGGGCGGCCCCGCGGCCGTCGCCGGCACGCTGTCGATCAAGGACCGCATCACCGGTGTCGGCCAGGGCAAGGAAGGTCCGGTCACCGACGTGCTCGGCTGGCGCATCGACGACGTCGTGCAGCTGATCCGCGGCCGCGCCGGCACGCAGGTGCGCCTGCAGGTGCTGCCCGCGGGCGCCGCGCCCGGCTCGCAGGAAAAGACTCTCGAATTCACGCGCAACAAGGTGACGCTCGAGGCGCAGGCGGCGCAGAAAGAGCTGCGCACCATCAAGCGCGGCGACAAGGAGATCAAGGTCGGCATCATCAACGTGCCCGCCTTCTACCAGGACGTCGAGGCGCAGAACGCCGGCGACAAGGAATTCCGCAGCACGACGCGCGACGTGCGTCGCCTCATCGGCGAGCTGAAGGCCGAGAAGATCGACGGCCTCGTGCTCGACCTGCGCGGCAACGGCGGCGGCTATCTACCCGAGGCCACGGCGTTGACCGGCCTGTTCATCGACAAGGGCCCGGTCGTGCAGCTGAAGGTCACCACCGGCGAGCTCGAGGTGCAGGACGATCCGGAACCCGGCGTCGCGTATTCGGGTCCGCTGGCCGTGCTCGTCGACCGCTTCAGTGCGTCGGCGTCGGAGATCTTCGCCGGCGCGCTGCAGGACTATCACCGCGCCACGATCCTCGGCCAGCGCACGTTCGGCAAGGGTACAGTGCAGAACCTGGTGCCGCTCGACCGCTGGTCGCCGCGCCCGGTGAACGGCCAGTTGACCGTCACCATCGGCAAGTTTTACCGCGTCACCGGCGAGAGCACGCAGCACCGCGGCGTGGAGCCCGACGTCTCGCTGCCCTCGCAAATCGACATGGACGAGTTCGGCGAGAGCGCGCTGCAGGGCGCGTTGCCGTGGGATCGCATCCCCGGCGTGCCGTTCCGCAGCGAAGCCAAGGCGCTGCAGCCGAACATCGCCGCGCTCGCCGGCGACGAAAAGGAACGCGCCGAGAAGGACCCGGACTATCGCTGGCTGGTGGCGGACCTCGCCGCGGCCGAGACCGTGCGCAAGCAGACGTCACTGTCGCTGAACCTGCAGGCGCGCAAGGCCGAGCGCGAGAAGCTCGAGAAGGATCGTCTCGACCGCGAGAACGCGCGCCGATCGGCGCAGAACCTGCCCGCGCTCAAGACCACCGAAGAGCTCGCGGATGCGAAGTTCCCGGACACCGTGCTCGACCAGGCCTCGGAAGTGATGACGGACATGGTGACGGGCGTGCGGCCGCAGCACCCCACCGCACCGGCGCGCACCGTCAAGACGGAGCCGAAGCCGGAGCGGGACCCGGCCGAGAGGAACTGACTAGCGCAGCAGGACCTTGAACAGGTCCCAGGTGTCTTCCGCCACGACGTTCGGCAGTTTCGCGGCGGTGACACCCTGCGAGCCGTGCGCGAGCACGTCGCCCTCGGACACGCTGCAGGATTCCGGGATCGGCACGGTCTCGTTCTCGCCGAGATAAGCCGCGCTGCCGCGCAGCCGCTCGTTGCGCGGCGCCACTTCCTGCATGAGGCCCGCGCGCTGTTTCAGGACCTGCCGCGCCTTGACGATGTCGCTCATGAGGGCGACACACGTCGCCAGGTCGCCGAAATATTCGGTGGGTTCGCGCTTCGCCATCGAGGCGCGCGCGGCCGCCACGAGGTTCGTGCGCGACAGCCGCAGGCACAGCGCCTCGGCGCAGGCGATCGCCGTGAGATTGATCGCGCGGCGCGTTTCGACGCTCAGGCCCGGGAAGTCGCCCGCCCCGGCTTTCTCGATGGCCTCGCAGCGGGCCCGCGCCGCATGCAGCGCGGCTTCGGCGGATTCTGAAGCCGCCTGGAATGCCGGCCGCTGCGCCGCGAGTTTCGGTCGCTGCCAGCGATGCCACCACTTGTCGAGCTTGGCGAGCTTCGCATCGAACGCGATCAGCGCCTGGCGCGCGCCGACCATCGCCGATTCGGCCTGGCGCAACGCCTGCTCGCTCGCCTGCCGGACCGCGAACTGCTTGCGGTTGCCCTCGAGCGCGAACGCCTTGCGTTCGCGTTCTTCCTGTTTGGCCGCCAGGTCGCGGACGATGAGACCGATGATCTCGCGCCCGTCGCCCCACAGGGCGCGCAGGTGGTAGAAGACCAGGGTAGATAGGCCGGTGTCCGCCGACTCGAGGCGCTTCTCGAGACTCTCGAGGATGTCCTGCACGCGGGAGGTGGCGGCTTCCTGCTGCTTCAGGCGGTCGCGCAGCCGCTGCATCTCGGCGCCGAGCTCTTCGTGCTGCTTGCGCAGCTCCGCACGGCTGCGGAACAGCTCGACGACGCGGCCGTCCTCGGCCGGGGCCGCGGGCGTCTCGGGACCGCCGAGAAGACCGAATTGCTTGAGCGCTTTTTTCATAGACCCCTGCGCGCGGCCGGGGTCGATTAATCAGACCTTAAACCCGTGGCCGCGGTCGCTGCAGTACTCCAGCCACTTATTTAGCATCGTATTCCGGGCCCAACGCTGATCCAGTTCACGCTCCGCCAGCCCACGCAGGCGGCGTAGGGCCTCGTGATCGTGCTGGGACGCCCATTCCTGGGCTTCGACGAGCCGCGCATCGTGGTAGACGCGCACGCGCATGTCCGGGTAGGTGGACAGGCCCTCGTCCGAGTCGAACAGGTAGGTCAGATCGAAGCTGGTGGTGTACGGGGAACGCTCCGACACGCTGAGACGCAAATCACAGTCGTCCTGCACGCGGGACACCACGACGTCCGGCAACGCGTGCAGATCGCCGGCCAGAGACGTCAGGCGCAGGTAGTTGCTCTCGTAGAGCGACATGAGCGCGACGAAACTGCGCGGGCGCGAACGCCAGGAAACGATTGATAACGCGTCGATCGACATCGAGACCGAATATAGCGGACGAGTGCGACGATTCAAGACGCAAAACTCAAGCCAATCGCGCGTGACGCACGTCGCGTGTGTCTATTTTTTTTCGGCGTATTGAAATACTTCGTCGAGCGTGCGTCCGAGCGCGTGCGCCAGCTTGAACGCGAGCTCGAGAGACGGCGCATATCTGCCCGCTTCGAGCGCGATGATGGTTTGACGTGTGACACCGCAGCTCGCCGCGAGTTGCGCCTGCGTGAAATCCGCACGCGCGAGACGCAGCTCGCGGATGCGATTGACCACGACGGGTCCGTTCAACGTCGCTCGCGCCGATAGCGCGCGACGATGGTGATGTGCTCGGCGAGCGTGCGCGCGATCAGGAGTCCGATGAGCACGTTGGCGACGATCTGCGGGCGCAACCAGCCGGCCACGGAGTCGGGAAACATCGCCAGCAGCACGACCAGCCCGAGCATCAGCAGCGTCAGGAAGGTGTTCGCGACCAGCGCGCCCTCGTGCGCGATGCGCAGATCGCGTTCGTCGCGCTCGACCGCCTCTGCGCGGCGCGCACCGAGCACGCGATGCACGACCACGGCGGCCACGAGCAGCATGCCGAGGTTCCAGCCGAAGTGACGGAACATCGTCAATTGCCAGGTCATCGGCAGATCCGGTTGCTGCGCCTCGCTCCACAGCAGGTGCGCGAACGACATCAGGACCAGCGAGCCGAAGAACACGCCGCTCCAGCCGCGCCGTTCGTCGACCAACCACTCTTCGGGAAACGGATCCTCCGGTGCGCGCGCCACCCACCACACCACCACGCCGAGGGACAGCGCATACAGCGTCGCAGCCAGAGACCCGACGTCGATGCCCCCGATCCAGTCGTCTGGCGCCAGCAGCGCGGTCGGCAACGCCAGCAAGGCGATGGCGGCGAGGGTCAGGGTGGCCCGAGGGAAACCGGCTCCGGACGTCATAAGAAGAGTCCTCCGAATGTAACATTTACCTTACATGAGCCCTCCGGCCCACGTAAAGTATTTTTTACATGCCGTTCAGGAAGCGACAGGCACCGAGGTCGACGTTGCCACCCGAGAGCACGATGCCCACGCGCTGCCCCGGCCGACCCAGTTTGCCGGCCAGCGCCGCCGCCACCGGCACCGCCGCCGACGGTTCGATCAGCAGCTTGAGATCGCCGAGCACGATGCGCATGGCCGCCACGATCTCGGCCTCGCTCACCGTCACCACGTCGTCGACGTGCGAGCGCAGCAGCGCGAAGTTGCGCACGCCGATGAAGCCGCGCAGGCCATCGGCGATCGTGTCCGGCGGGCGCGTCGCGCGGCGTTCGCCGCTGCGGAAGGACTGGAACGCGTCGTCCGCCTGCTCCGGCTCCGCGCCGATCACGCGGATGCCCGGCGACATCGCCTTGGCCGCCAGCGCGGTGCCGCCGATCAATCCGCCGCCACCGACGGGTGTGCTGATCGCCTCGAGGCCCGGAGTCTCCGTCAGCAATTCCAGCGCCGCCGTGCCCTGCCCCGCGATGATCCGGTCGTCGTCGAACGGGTGCACGAGCTCGGCGGGTTCGGCCGCCAGGATCTCGGCGACCCGTTTCTCGCGCGCCGGCAGACCCGGCTCGCAGAGCTCCAGCCGCGCACCGGCCGCCTCGATGTTCGCGATCTTGGTCCGCGCGGAATCCCGCGGGACCACGACGATGGCCTTGATGCCGCGGGCCCTGGCCGCCAGCGCCAGTGCGTTGCCGTGATTGCCCGAGGAATGCGTGATGACCAGCGGCGTGCGCGCGGGGTCGAGCTGCAACGCGACGTTCATCGCGCCGCGGAACTTGAAGGCGCCGCCGGTCTGCAGGTTCTCGCACTTGAAGAACACGCGCCGGTCGCAGCGCGCGTCGAACGCATCGGAGCGCATGACCGGCGTGTGCACGACGTGGGGACCGAGCCGCGCGGCCGCCGCGACGACGTCCGCAAACTGAGGCCCGGCGGCGGTCACGGGAATTTCTGGAATTCCGGGGCGAACAACTGCTCGCGGTAGTACGCGAGCTCGCGGATGGATTCCTGGATGTCGGCCAGCGCCTTGTGCTCGCCCTGCTTGGAGAACCCCGGGATGATGCTCGGCGCCCAGCGGCGCGCCAGTTCCTTCAGGGTGCTCACGTCGAGGTTGCGGTAGTGGAAGAACCGCTCGAGCGTCGGCATGTGGCGCGCGAGGAAGCGGCGGTCCTGGCAGATGCTGTTGCCACACATCGGCGAGGAATTGATCTCGACCAGCGCGCGCAGGAATTCGAGCGTGCGCTGCTCGGCGCTGGCCATCGTGTACTTGCTCTCGCGCACCCGCGTGATGAGCCCCGACGCACCGTGCGTGCGCTTGTTCCAGTCGTCCATCGCGTCGAGCACGGCGTCGGATTGATGGATGGCGATGACCGGCCCCTCGGCGACGAGCTCGAGGTCGGCGGTGGTCACGATGGTCGCCATCTCGATGATCACGTCCGTGTCGGGCTTGAGGCCCGTCATCTCGAGATCTATCCAGACGAGATAGTCGCTGCTCGGCATAAGGATTGACGCGATACTACACGAATGCCCAGCCCGGACGAGATCGCCACCGAGTTCGACGCCGAGGTCATCGCGGCGTTCGGCCGGCACCTGATCGTGCGCGACTCGAGCGGGCGCGAGCTGCGCGCGCGGCCGGCCGGCCGGCGGCTGTCCATCGTCTGCGGCGACCAGGTCCGCTGCGAGGCGGACCGCGCTCACGACGAGCTGCTGGTCGTCGAAGTCCTGCCACGCCGCACGCTGCTGGCGCGCGCCAACCTGCGCGGCGAGAGCGAGCCGGTGGTCGCGAACATCACCCAGCTCATCGTGGTCGTGGCGCCCGTGCCCGTCCCGGATTTCTTCATCGTCGACCGCTACCTGTGCGCGGCCACGGCCGCGGGAATCGCCGGTGCCGTCGCGGTCAACAAGGCGGATCTGGCGAGCGGCGCCGGCGTCGACACCGGAGCTAACAAGGTGGACGCCGCCGAGCTCGACGCGCTGTCGGCCGCGGGTTATCGACTCGCCGCCTGCTCGGCGAAGTCGCGCGCGGGGCTCGAGGAATTGCGCGCGCTGCTCGCCGCCGGTGTCAGCGTGCTGGTCGGGCAATCGGGGGTCGGCAAGTCGTCGCTGGTCAGTGCGCTGCTGCCGGAGGCAGCCGTCGAAACCGGCGAGCTGATGCGCGAGGAGGAAGGCCGGCACACCACCACCGCCTCGCGCGCCTACGCGCTCGTCAGTGGCGGCGCGTTGATCGACTCGCCGGGCGTGCGGGATTTCGCGCCGGCCGTCGAGCAACTCGATGCGCGGACGCTGGGCTTTCCGGAGATCGACCGACTCGCGCCGGACTGCCGCTTCGCCGACTGCAAACATCTGCAGGAGCCCGGTTGCGCGGTGATCGCGGCGGCGGACAACGGCGCGATGTCGCCGCGTCGTTACGAGAGCTACCGGCGACTGCGCCGGCGTTACAGCGACCTGATCGGCGCGAGAGGCTACCGACGCGACCGGCGCTGACCGGGTCAGCCCTGGCGGATGCGCCCGGCGAACGCGTGGGCCAGCGTGCCGCCGTCCACGTATTCGAGCTCGCCGCCGATCGGCACGCCATGCGCGATGCGGCTCGCCGGGATGCTGCGCTCGGCGGCGCGTTCGCCGAGGAAATGCGCGGTGGCCTCGCCCTCGACGGTGGGGTTGGTGGCGAGGATCACCTCGCGCACTTCTCCGGCATCGAGCAGCGCCTCGAATTCCCGCGCGCCGATCTGGTCCGGACCGATGCCATCGAGTGGCGAGAGGTGGCCGTGCAGCACGAAGTAGCGGCCGCGATAGCTGCCCGACTGCTCCACCGCGACGACGTCCGCCGGCGACTCCACCACGCACAGCAACGCCGCATCGCGCGACGGCGCGGCGCAGATCGAGCACAGGTCGGCGTCCGTCAGCATGCGGCAGCGCTTGCAGCGGCTGATGCTCGCGAGGCCCTCGGTCAGCGCGTCCGCGAGCGTGCGCGCGCCACCGCGGCCGCCCTGCAACAGGTGGAAGGCCATGCGCTGCGCGGTCTTCGGCCCGACACCCGGCAGGACGCGCAGTGCCTCGATCAGCTTCGTCAGCGGCGGAGCGTGTTGCATCGGAGAGAGCGCCTCGGCGCCGTCTTCAGAACGGCATCTTGAAGCCGGGCGGCAGGTTGATGCCCGACATCAGCGACGACATGCGCGCCTGCGACGCGGCGTCGACCTTGTTCACGGCATCGTTGATCGCCGCGGCGACCAAGTCCTCGAGCATCTCGCGATCCTCGGCGGCGACCGAGGGCTCGATCTGCACGCGCTTCACCTCGTGCTTGCCGTTCATCGTCACCTTCACCATGCCGCCACCGGATTCACCGGTGATCTCCATCGCGGCGATCTCGTCCTGGGCCTTCTTCATGTTGGCCTGGAGCGCCATCGCCTGCTTCATCATGTTTCCACCACCACGCATCGACGTCTCCTCTTACTGTTCCGTGGGTCGCACCGAGTCGGGGTGCAGCGTGGCGCCGAAACGAGTCTTCATTTCGTGCACCGTGGGATCTTCCTCGAGCGAGCGCCGCGCCGCGTCCAGTGCCTCGGACGAGCGGCGCTCGACGTTCTGCGACGGCGTTTCGGGGATCGTCGCGCCTTCGACGAACTCGACCTTGATGAACCCGCCGAGATATTTCGCCAGCGCCTGTGTCAGGCGTTCGACCTGCGGCGCGGAACGCGCGGCCTTCGGATCGATGCCGAGCCGCACGGTGTTGCCGCGATGCTCGATCAGCGCGCAGTTGCTGGCGAGCTGGCGCGCGGCGCCGGTGATGTCGAGATCGCCGATGACGCGCGCCCACTGCACCGGGTCGATCGGCCCGGCGGACGCGGGCCGCACGATGGCCGGCACGGCCGGCGCGGCACCGGCCGACGCGGCAGGCGTGGCCGCGGCGGACGTGCGCGCACCGCCGGTTCCAGCGCCGGCAGTGCCGGCCGCGGCGCCCGGCGGGCGAAACGCCAGCATGCGCACCAGCGTCATCTCGAATCCCGTGCGTGGATCCGGCGCGTACGCGAGATCGCGGCGGCCGAGGATCGCGGTCTGGTAGTAGAGCTGCACGTCTTCGGCGGAGATGGCGGCCGCCAGTTCCTTGATCAACGCGGGATCGAACAGTTCGTCGCCTTCGTAGCCGCTGACGAGCTGCGTGACCGCCAGCCGCGTGAGTAGTGAGGCGAGATCGTCGAGCACCTGGCCGTAGTCCGGCGAGAACTCCTCGAGCGCGCGCGCCGTCTCGAGCAATTGCCCGGCGTCACCGGTCGCGAGCGCGCGGCCGAGACGCGCGACGTGGTCGCGGTCGATCGTGCCGAGCATCGAACGCGCCCCGCCCTCGTCCACCTTGCCGCCGCCGAACGCGATCAGTTGGTCCGTCAGCGACAACGCGTCGCGCATCGATCCGTCGGCGGCCTGCGCGACCAATCGCACCGCGGGCGCGTCGTGCGGGATCTTCTCCGCGTCGAGCACCTTGTTCAGATGTTCGGCGATCAGCGCCACCGGCAACCGCTTCAGGTTGAACTGCAGGCAGCGCGACAACACCGTGACCGGCAGCTTCTGCGGATCCGTCGTCGCCAGCAGGAACTTCACGTGCGGCGGTGGTTCTTCCAGCGTCTTCAGCAAAGCGTTGAACGAATGCGTCGACAACATGTGCACTTCGTCGACGAGATAGACCTTGTAACGTCCGCGCGTCGGCGCGTACTGCACGTTCTCGAGCAGCTCGCGCGTGTCGTCGACCTTGGTGCGCGACGCGGCGTCGACTTCGATGAGATCGACGAAGCGGCCCTCGTCGATCTCCTTGCACGCGGCACACACGCCGCAGGGCGTCGCGGTGACACCGGTCTCGCAGTTGAGGCACTTCGACAGGATGCGCGCGATGGTCGTCTTGCCGACGCCGCGCGTGCCCGTGAACAGGAAGGCGTGATGCACGCGGCCCTGGGTCAATGCATTGCCCAAAGCCTGGCGCACGTGTTCCTGACCCACGAGCTCGAGGAAGGAACGGGGCCGCCATTTGCGCGCCAGCGCGAGGTAACTCATCGGGATGCGATCTCCGGGACCGCGAAGGGGGAGGCAGCCCGCACCAGCCGGACTTCGGCGCCCGACATCGCCGCTACCGCTGCTCCCTTCCGGGCCTGACGGGGTTTACAACTAGTCGTCGCGAAGGAGCCGATACGGACTGCCATTGACCTTCAGCAAAGAGTGGCGGACAGGCAGGGATTCGAACCCTGGAACACCTTTTGGATGTTACTTGCTTTCCAAGCAAGCGCCTTCGACCGCTCGGCCACCTGTCCGCTGAGCGGGCGCGGATGATATCACTTGGTCTGCGGGACGTCGGTCTTCGAAGACTGGAACGGCGGCGGGATGTCGAGGCAGGGCTCGTTCTTGCCGCGGACGCGCTCCGGCGAGTTGAGCGGCGGCACTTTCAGCGCATTGCGGGTGTTCGGGGTATCCAGGCCCGGCGGCGCCTTCAGCGGCGGCAGTTCCCGGGCGCCGGCATAGTCCTTGTTCGACTGGCTGCAGGTCTCCATGCGGGACTTGCAACCCGACACGGTGGCGAGGGCCAGCAGGCTGAAGGCGACGGTTCCGGCAATGCGCATGTGGGTGCGACCTTTCGGGATATCAGGAGTTCACAGCCAGTTCTTCAGACAGAGAGGCCGGCTGCGAACAGCGACTCTGTGACGAGCGGATGGTACTCCGCCGACAGCTCCGTCAGCGGGAGCCGCAGCGCCCCGCCGATCAGGCCCATGCGGGCCAGCGCCCATTTGACGGGAATCGGGTTCGACTCGACGAACAGGTTGCGATGCAGGGCGACCAGGCGCTGGTCGATCTGCGTCGCGCCGGCGCGATCGCCGCGCAATGCCGCGGCGACCATGTCCGCCATCGCGCGCGGCGCGACGTTCGCGGTCACCGAGATGACACCGGCCGCACCGACGCCGATCGCGTCGCGCGCCGTGAGGTCGTCGCCCGACAGCACTTTGAAATCCGCCGCGCAGGTGGCGATCTGCTCGCGCACTCGCGCCGCGTCGCCGACGGCTTCCTTGATGCCCGCGATGCGCGGCACGCGCGACAACCGCGCCACCGTCGCCGGCAAGAGGTCGACGGCCGTGCGGCCCGGCACGTTGTAGAGGAGTACCGGTACGCGCGACGCCGCGGCCACGGCCGAGAAATGGCGGAACAGGCCTTCCTGTGTCGGCTTGACGTAGGACGGCGTCGCGACCAGCAGCGCGTCGATATCGAGCGCCGAAAACGTGCGGGCGCGTTCGACGGAGCTCGCGGTCCCGCTGGTGCCGGTGTTGGCGATCAGCAGCGCACGCTTGCCGAGCACCTGGCGTGCCCGGACCAGTAGCTCGGTGAGCTCGCCGTCGGTGACGGTGGCGGATTCGCCGGTCGATCCGGCCACGACGATGCCCGAGGTACCGTTCGCGAGCTGGAACTCGAGGAGACGTGACCAGGCTTCGACGTCGATGCTGCCATCCGGCTGCATCGGGGTCACGAGCGCCACCAGGCTGCCGGCGTACATGGGTGTCCGAGGGTTCGTTGAAAAAACGGTCGGGCATGGTACGGGCGCAGCAGTCGAGTTCGCAAGCCGCCGCCTGCGGTACACTCGCGTCCCGATGAAGCAGCACCTCGCCGTATCCGCCATTGGCAGCGATCGGACCGGAATGGTCCACGACCTCACCCGCGTGATTTCCGACTGCGGAGGCTCGATCAGCGAGAGCCGCATGGCGAGCCTGGGCAACGAATTCGCGATGCTGCTGCTGGTCTCCGGCAACTGGCATTCGCTGGCCAAGCTCGAGAGCGAGCTCGCGCGTCTCGGCGAGTCCACGGGCCTGTCGTTGCACCTGAAGCGGACCGAGCCGCGTGCCGCGCGTACCGAGCTGCTGCCCTACTCCATCGACGTGGTCTGCCTCGACCAGTCGGGCATCGTTGCGGGCCTCTCGGGGTTCTGCGCCAGCCGCGGCATCGACATCGCCGAGGTGTCGACGCGCACCTACCCGGCGGCGCACACCGGCGCGCAGATGTTCGCCGTGCAGATGATCATCAACGTGCCCAAGCGCCTGCAGCTCGCGCACCTGCGCGAGGAGTTCATGGACTACTGCGACGCGCAAAACCTCGACGCGATCCTGGAGCCCGTGAAGTCTTGACGCTGGCGATCGGCAAGAAGATTCCCGCGTTCTCGCTGCCGGTTTCGGATGGCAGCGTCTGGAAGTCCGCCGATGCCAAGGGCGGCAACCTCGTGCTGTATTTCTACCCTAAGGACATGACCCCCGGCTGCACGCTCGAGGGCCAGGACTTCCGCGACCTGCACGCGGCGTTCAAGCGCGCGAAGACCGCGGTGCTGGGCATCTCCAAGGACAGCTGCGAGCGGCATGCGAAATTCCGCGCGAAGGAAAAATTCCCCTTCGAGTTGCTGTCGGACGAAGACGAGAAGGTCTGCCGGCTGTTCGATGTCATCCGGGAGAAGTCCCTGTATGGCAGAAAGTTCATGGGCATCGAACGCAGCACGTTTCTGATCGACTCGAACGGGAAACTGGTACGCGAATGGCGAAAGGTGAAGGTGAAGGGTCACGCGGCCGAGGTCCTCGAGGCGGCGAAGCAGCTGTGAGCGCCGCCAAGCGCGCCGGCGGCAAGCCGGGCAAACCCGCGGTCGAGCGCCGCCTGTTCGTGCTCGACACCAACGTGCTGATGCACGACCCGACCTCGATCTTCCGGTTCCAGGAACACGACGTCTATCTACCCATGGTGGTGCTCGAGGAGCTCGACGCCAACAAGAAGGGCCTGAGCGAGGCGTCGCGCAACGTCCGCCAGGTGAGCCGGTTCCTCGACGACCTGATGCGCGACGCCACCAAGGACGAGATCGACGCGGGCCTGCCCCTCGACTCGCTGTTCGGCACCGGCAACAACAACCACGCGCCCGACCCGGACGCGCCGACGCCCGGCCGCCTGTTCTTCCAGACGCGCCAGCTGACCTCCGCGCTGCCGGACTATCTACCGGGCCACGGCAACGACAACGCCATCCTCGCGATGACTCTGGCGCTGCAGGCGACGCACCACGAATCGCGCGTCACGCTGGTGTCGAAGGACATCAACCTGCGCATCAAGGCGGCCGTGGTCGGCGTGCACGCCGAGGACTACTACAACGACAAGACCCTCGAGGACTCGGACGTCCTGTACACGGGTCTCGCCGCCCTGCCGCCCAACTTCTGGGAATCCCACGGCAAGGACATGCGTTCGTGGAAGGAAGCGGACCGCACCTTCTACGAGATCTCCGGCCCCGTGGTGACCGACCTGCACGTCAACCAGTACGTCCACGAGGAAGGCGAACAGGGCATCGAGGCGATCGTCCGGCGCATCGAGGCCGGCAAGGCCACGCTCGAACTGGCGCGCGACTTCCGCGGCGAACGCCACAACGTCTGGGGCGTGACCGCGCGCAACCGCGAACAGAACATCGCGCTGAACCTGCTGATGGATCCCGAGATCGACTTCGTGACGATCCTCGGCCCCGCGGGCACCGGCAAGACGCTGCTGACGCTCGCCGCCGGCCTGAGCCAGACGCTCGAGGCGAACCGTTTCGTCGAGATCATCATGACGCGCGTGACGATCCCGCTCGGCGAGGACATCGGCTTCCTGCCCGGCACCGAGGAGGAAAAGATGGAGCCCTGGATGGGCGCCCTGATGGACAACCTCGAAGTGCTGACGAAGACCGGCGAAGGCGGCAACTGGGGCCGCGCCGCGACGAACGACCTGCTGCGCAACCGCATCAAGATCCGCTCGCTGAACTTCATGCGCGGCCGCACGTTCCTGAACCGCTTCGTGATCCTCGACGAGGCGCAGAACCTCACCGCCAAGCAGATGAAGGCACTGGTCACGCGCGCCGGCCCGGGCACCAAGATTGTTTGCCTCGGCAACATCGCGCAGATCGACACGCCCTACCTGACGGAGACCACGTCCGGTTTGACTTACGTCGTCAACCGCTTCCGCGGCTGGGGCCACTCCGGCCACATCACGCTGGTGCGCGGCGAGCGCTCGCGCCTCGCCGATTTCGCCTCTGATACGCTCTAGCCGCTCCGGCGCCCGAAACTCGGCACGCCCGGCGAGGTCTCAGGGTTGATGCGATTCCGCCCCCTCCAGAAGTGTCTCGTGGTCCTCCTGTCGGCGCTGATCCTCGCGCCGCCGCCGGTGCTCGCCCAGGCGTCGAACGACCTGCCCGACATCGGCAACCCGGCCTCCTCGTCTCTGACGGTCGACGACGAGTACCGCATCGGCCTGCAGGTCGTCCGCCAGTTGCGCGACGAGGGACAAATCATCGAGGACCCCGAGGTCACCGAGTATCTGAACGGCCTCGGGTCGCGCATCGTCGCGCAGGCCACCGGCGATTCGGCGCAGCGCTTCACCTTCTTCTTCGTGCGCGACGACCAGATCAACGCGTTCGCGCTGCCGGGCGGGTTCATCGGTGTGAACTACGGGCTCGTGCTCGCCACGCGCAACGAATCGCAGCTCGCCGGCGTGCTGGCGCACGAGATCGCACACGTCACGCAGCGGCACATCGCGCGCCGCATCCACTCGCAGGGCCGCCAGAGCATCGCGACGATGGCCGCCATCCTCGCGTCCATCCTGGTCGGCGCGGCCACCGGCTCGAGCGACGCGATGATGGGCGGCATCTCCGTGGCCCAGGGCGCGGCCATGCAGCAGCAGATCAACTTCACGCGTGCCAACGAGAACGAAGCGGACCGCGTCGGCATGGGTTTCCTCGCCGCGGCCGGCTTCGATCCCTACGGCATGCCCGATTTCTTCGAGACCATCGGCCGGCGCACGGGCATCAACGGCATCAGCCGCGACGCGTTGCCCGAGATCCTGCAGTCGCACCCGGTGGCCGCGAACCGCATCGCGGAGTCGCGCTCGCGCGCCTCGCAGTTCAAGGACGTGCACCCGTCGGCGGAGTCGGTCAGCTACTCGCTGACGCGCGAACGTTTGCGCGTGTTGTCGACGCCGCCCGAGGACAACGTGCGGCGCTACTACCAGGAACGCCGCGAGCAGCAGAACCAGACGCCGGGCGAGCAGTACGGCGAGGCACTGGCTAGCTACCAGGCGGGCAATGCGCGCGTCTCGCTCGACGCGCTGACGGCGCTGGCCCGCGAATACCCGCAGGTGCCGATGCTGCAGTCGACGCTGGGCCAGGCGCTGATGGGCGCCGGCGACTCCGACTCCGCGCTGGCCACGTTCCGCGCCGCGCTCGCCCTCTCGCCGCGCAACATCCCGCTGACGATGCGTTACGCCGAGGCGCTGCTCAAGGCCAACCAGGCAAAGACCGCGCACGCCGTGCTGCTCGACCTCTTCAACAACGTCGCGCCGACGCCCGAGCAGATCCGCTTCACCGCGCTCGCCGCCAGCAGCGCGGGCGACACCGCCGACGCGGCTTACTACATGAGCGAGTACCACATCGCCACGGGCAACCTGCCGTTGTCGGTGAGCCAGCTAGAGATGGCGCTGGCCGTGCCGAACATCACCGGCGTGCAGCGCAGCCGCTTCCAGGCGCGCCTCGACGAGGTGCGCGAGGCGCTGTTCGCGGGGCGCAAGCAGCGCAAGCGCGAGGAACGGCAGGACCAGGATCGGCAGCAGCGGCCCGGCCGCGGTGGCGAATCGCGCTCCGCCCAGCCTCTCTTCTGAGAGAGGCCGTCGTCCCTCGTGGGACGTTCAACTAGCCAGCTCCCCGCTACCCAAATCGGTAGAATTTCGCCATGAAAAACGTCGTCCTCGCCCTCTGTGCCCTGCTGATCGCGGGCTGCGCCACCGTCCCCTCCGGCAAACCCGATCCGCGCGATCCGTGGGAAGGTTTCAACCGCGCCTCGTACAAGTTCAACGACGCGCTGGACCGCGCCGTCGCGAAGCCGGTCGCGAAGGGCTACAAGAAGGTCACGCCGAAGTTCGTGCGCACCGGCATCAGCAATTTCTTCGCGAACCTCGACACGGTGCCGACCATCATCAACGACGTCCTGCAGGGCAAGATCAAGCAGGCGGGCCACGACTCCGGCCGCTTCCTGCTGAACAGCACCGTCGGTCTGGGCGGCCTGTTCGATCCGGCGAGCGCCGCGGGCATGGAACGCAACGACGAGGACTTCGGGCAGACGCTCGGCAAGTGGGGCGTGAAGTCCGGGCCGTACCTGATGCTGCCGGTGCTCGGACCGTCGACCGTGCGCGATGCGATGGCCAAGCCCGTCGACAGCTACTCGTCGCCGCTGACCTATCTTCAGGACGACAGCACGCGGTACATCATCCGCGGCATCGAGGTCATCGATCTGCGCGCCGATCTGCTGAGCCTCGACGCCCAGATCGAGGGCAGCTATGACAAATACGCTTTCATCCGCAACGCGTGGCTGCAGCGTCGCGAATATCTCGTGACCGACGGCCAGGCCGGCGACGTCTCCTCCGAGCTCGAGGAAGGCATGGACGTCGATCCGGCCGACGAGGCAAAGCCGGGCCCGGCCGATCCGGCGCAGCCGCCGCCCGACGGTTCGACTCCCGACCCGAAATCGGAAACCCCGCCGCCCGCGAACTGAGCGACAATCGCGCGCAGGGGGACCGATGACCGAAACGCCGATTCCGACGGGCAAATTGCCGCCGCTGCTGCTGCTGCACCCGGATGACAACATCCTCGTCGCGCGTCGCGACATCGCGGCCGGCGAGCGCGTCGAAATCGACGGCGAAACCTTCGCGGTCCCGCACGCCGTCGAGCTCGGCCACAAGCTCGCGCGCCGCGACATTGCGGCCGACGCGCGCGTCCTCAAATACGGGGCGCCCATCGGCTCGATGAAGACCGCGGTGGCGCGCGGCGAGCACGTCCACATGCACAACCTCAAGAGCGACTACATCCCCTCCACCACGCGCGAACCGGGCGGCCACTGATGAGCGTGCCGGCCTCCTCTCCTTCCATCCCGATGCGCGGCTGGCTGCGCAAGGACGGGCGCAAGGGCATCCGCAACGTGGTCGCGGTCGCGTATCTCGTCGAGTGCGCGCACCACGTGTCGCGCATGATCGTGCAGAAGTCCAGTTCCGACGACGTGCACCTCATCGGATTCCCCGGTTGTTATCCCAACAAGTACGCGCTCGAGATGATGAAGCGGCTGTGCACGCACCCGAACGTGGGCGCGGTACTGCTGGTGTCGCTGGGCTGCGAGAGCTTCAACCGCGAGGAGCTGCGTCGTCACGTGCACGCCAGCGGCCGCCCCGTGGACCTGCTCGTGATCCAGCAGGCCGGCGGCACGTCGAAGACGCTGAATGCCGGGCTCGAGGCGGTGAAGAAGATGCGCGCGGCGATCGCCGGCCAGCAGCCGGTGCCGATGGCGCTCGACGAGCTGGTCATCGGCACGGTCTGCGGCGGCTCCGACGGCACCAGCGGCATCACGGCGAACCCCGCCGTCGGCCGGTGCTTCGACTGGCTGATCGAGAACGACGCCCGCTGCATCTTCGAGGAGACCGGCGAGCTGATCGGCTGCGAGCGCATCATGGCGTCGCGCGCCATCACGCCCGAGCTGGGCCGCGAGATCGAGGCCTGCGTCGACAAGGCGGCCAACTACTATCGCATCATGGGTTACGGCAGCTTCGCGCCCGGCAATGCCGAGGGCGGCCTCACGACGCTCGAGGAGAAATCCATGGGCGCGTATTCGAAATCGGGCTCGTCGCCGATCAGCGGGCTGATCAAGCCCGGCGACATCCCGCCGCGCGGCGGTCTCTATCTACTGGACGTCGTGCCCGACGGCGAGCCGCGCTTCGGCTTCCCGAACATCTCGGACAACGCCGAGATCGTCGAGTTGATCGCCTGCGGTTCGCATCTCATCCTGTTCACCACCGGGCGCGGCTCGGTGGTCGGCTCGGCGATCTCGCCGGTCATCAAGGTGTGTGCCAATCCGGACACCTACGAGCGCATGTCCGAGGACATGGACGTGAACGCCGGCCGCATCCTGCAGGGCGCCGGACTCGACGACGTCGGTCGCGAGATCTACGAGCTCGTGCAGAAGCTCGCGGCGGGCGAGCCTTCGAACTCCGAGGCGCTCGGCCACCAGGAATTCATCCTCACGTACAAGCAATTCGAACCGATCGGCCCGGCCTGCCTGCCGGCGGCCTGATCCGCGTTCGTCCGGGAGACGTCATTTGAAACTCGTGCGATTCGGTTCCGCCGGCGCGGAGCGGCCCGGCCTCGTGCTGGCGGACGGCTCCATCGCCGACCTGTCCACCGTCATCCCCGACGTCGCCGGTGCGGCGCTGTCGGCCGAGTCGCTGGCGAAGCTGCGCGCGCTCGACGCGGCCAAACTACCCAGGGCGCCGGCCGGTGCGCGCCTCGGCGCCTGCGTCGGCGCGGTCGGCAAGTTCATCGCCATCGGCCTCAACTACGCGGACCACGCCGCGGAGACCGGCGCGAAGATCCCGAGCGAGCCCATCGTGTTCATGAAGGCGACCAGCTGCATCGTCGGCCCGAACGACACCGTGCTGAAGCCGCGCGGCTCGACGAAGATGGACTGGGAGGTCGAGCTCGGCGTCGTCATCGGCAAGACCACGCGCTACGTGAGCGAAGCGGACGCGGCCGCGCACATCGCCGGGTTCTGCACGATCAACGACCTGTCCGAGCGCGCGTTCCAGCTCGAACGTGGCGGCCAATGGGACAAGGGCAAGGGTTGCGACACGTTCGGGCCGCTGGGCCCGTGGCTCGTGACCTCCGACGAAGTCGGCGATCCGGCGCAGCTGTCGATGTGGCTCGACGTGAACGGCGTGCGCCGGCAGAACGGCTCGACGAAGACGATGATCTTCAAGCCGAACTTCCTCGTGAGCTATCTCAGCCAGTTCATGAGCCTGCAGCCCGGCGACGTCATCACCACCGGCACGCCGCCCGGCGTCGGCATGGGGATCAAGCCGGAGCCGATCTTCCTGAACGTCGGCGACGTGATGGAACTGGGGATCGAGAAGCTGGGCAGCCAACGGCAGGTCGTGCAAGCGGCCTGAACTCAGGCGGCAAATGGGGACAGTCCCCATTTCGAAAATCCGAAATGGGTACAGTCCCCGCCAATTCCATCGCCGACCTGCGTGATCTGGCGCGCGCCCGCTTGCCGCGCGCGCTGTTCGACTACATCGACCGCGGCTCGTACGACGAACGCACCTGGGCCCGCAATCGCGACGACCTGCGCGCGCTGACGCTGCGCCAACGCGTGCTCGTCGACGTTTCGCGGCTCTCGCTCGCGACGACGGTGCTCGGCGAACCGTGGTCGATGCCCGTCGGCATCGCGCCCACCGGCCTCACCGGATTGTTCTGGCGCGACGGCGAGATCGCCGCCGCGCGCGCGGCACGGGCCGCCGGGGTCCCGTTCTGCCTCAGCACGATGTCCATCTGCTCGCTCGAAGACGTGCGCGGATCCGTCGACGGCCCGTTCTGGTTCCAGCTGTACCTGATGCGCGACCGCGGCTTCACCGACGCGCTGATCGCCCGCGCGCGTGCCGCCGGTTGTCCGGCCCTGGTGCTGACGCTCGACCTGCCGATGCAGGCGCTGCGCCGGCGCGACGCGAAGAACGGCCTCGCCGTGCCGCCCCGCCTCGACCTGCAGACGTTGGCGCAGATGCTCTCGCATCCGCGCTGGCTGCTGGGCACGTTGCGCGGCCGGCGCCGCACGTTCGGCAACCTCGCGTCGTTCTTCCCCGAGCAGGGCGCGGCGACGCTCGCCGAATGGTCGAACGCACAGCTGGATTCGACGCTGAGCTGGAAGGACATCGCCTGGGTCCGCGAGCGCTGGCCGGGCAAGCTGATTCTCAAGGGCATCCTCGATGCGGACGACGCGAGCGCGGCCTGTGCGCATGGCGTCGATGCGCTGATCGTGTCCAACCATGGCGGACGGCAGCTCGACGGCACGACGTCGACGATCGCCGCCCTGCCGGCCATCGTCGATGCGGTCGCCAATCGCTGCGAAGTACTGCTCGACGGCGGCATCACCTGCGGCCAGGACGTGCTGAAGGCGCTGGCGCTGGGTGCGCGCGCCGTGTTCCTCGGCAAAGCCTATCTATACGGACTGGCCGCCGCGGGCGAGCCCGGCGTGGCGCTGGCGCTCGCGTTGATCCGCGCGGAACTCGGGATCTCGATGGCGCTGTGCGGCGAACGCGACGTCCGTCACGTCGGCCGCCAGGTGCTGGCGAGCTGACTCAGGCCGTCGCGGCCAGCAACCCGTCCACTTCGGAGATCTTCGCGATCGCCACCAGCGAGGGCGGCAGGTTCTCGAACGTCACCGGCCGCGATTTGCGCCGCGCCCAGGATTTCCAGTCGAGCAGGACCGCGAGGCCCGCGCTGTCGGCGCGCTCGACGCCCGCGCAGTCGATGACGAACTGGCGCGCGCCCGAGCCCTCGAGCAGCCGCGTCCCGGCTTCGCGCGCCTCGCGCGCCGTGGCGAACGTGAGCTCGCCCGTCACGACGACGCGCCCCGGCGCGGCCTCGCTGATCGACACGCTCACGTGCTCTTCTTGCCCGCTTTCGCGTCCGCGGCTTTCTGCTCGAGCCGCTTGATGACGGCATCGAGACCCTGCTGCTGGACCTGCGCGCCGTAATCCTCGCGGTAGCTCTTCACGTAGCTGATGCCGTCGATGACCACGTCCCAGGCCTTCCACTGGCCATCGACCTTGCGCAGCGAGTAGTTGACCGCGACCTTCGTGCCGTTCGACCGCTTGATCTCGGTGCGCACGGTCGCGCGCGTATCCTCGGGCGCGACCTTCGTCGGGAACACCTTCAGGCGGTCGCCGGTGAAGTCCACCATCGCGTCGCCGTACGTGTACAGCAGCGAGTGATAGAACGCGTCGACGAAACGCTTCTGCTGTTCGGGCGACGCCTTCTTCCAGTTCACGCCCAGCACGAGCTGCGCCGAGTACGGCGTGTCGAAGTTCGGCAGCAGCGTGCTCTCGACCAGCGCGTACAGGCCGGTCGGGTCCTTGCGGAACTTCTCGCGGTTCTTGTCGATGCCGGTGAGCAGGATGTTCGCCGAGCTCTCGATGAGCTGCGACGGCCCACTGTTGTCGACCTGCGTCGGCGTACCGGCCGCCAGCGCCGGATCCGCGGCCAGCGCGACGCCGCCGCCTAACAAACCGACGATGAACCCCGCCTGAACGAAACGCTGCATCGTGCTGATCATTTCTGCTCCTGTTTCCCGTCCGCGGCCGGCGCGTCGCTGCTCGAACTACCCGGATCCTTGCCCGATCCCTTGTCCGCCATGTTGGCGAAGAACTTGTTGATCAGGCCCTCGAGCACGATCGCCGATTGCGTGAACTCGATTTGACCGCCGTCCTTGAGGAAGGTTTCCGAGCCGCCCGGACCGATGCCGACGTACTTGCCGCCCAGCAGGCCGGCCGTGTTGATGCTGGCGTCGCTGTCCTCGGGGATCTCCGAGTACTGCTTTTCGATACGCAGCACGACGTCCGCCTTGTAGTCCTTCGAATTGAACCGGATCGATTCCACGCGGCCGATGTTCACGCCGGCCATGGTCACCGGGGAGCCGGACTTCAGGTCGCCGATGTTGTCGAATTTCGCCGTGACCGCGTAGGTCTCCGGCCCGCCGCCGAACTTCAGCGACGTGCCCGGCAGCTGCGTGGTCACGAACGCCAGCGCCGCGAAGCCGAGCAGGACGAACAGTCCGGTGCCGATTTCGAGTGAGCGAGTGTTTTTCATGGAGGATCCCGTATGGACTAGTTCGTGGTCAGGAAGGCCGCCGTCAACAGGTAGTTGAGCAGCAGCACGAGCACGGAGGAGATGACGACGGTGCGCGTCGTCGCGAGACCCACGCCTTCCGGCGTCGGCTCCGAGTGGTAACCCTCGTACACGGCGACGAGGTTCACGGCGACGCCGAACACGAGGCTCTTCACGACGCCTTCCCAGACGTCGCGCAGGCCCACGGCATTCTGCGTCTGCGACCAGTACGCGCCCGCGTCGACGCCCATCTGCTGCACGCCG
>Ga0335075_10001010_pt1 | contig 47451 bp, 39 predicted proteins | sample Lox_Sample_24_FD_206723 | JGI IMG/M metagenome (GOLD analysis project Ga0335075, IMG submission 206723) | Soil microbial communities from Loxahatchee National Wildlife Refuge, Florida, United States - Lox_Sample_2.4 | ecosystem: Environmental > Terrestrial > Soil > Wetlands | place: USA... | reverse complement strand
AATGTGCCGACCGATCCCGGAGTTCGCCGATGCCGCCTTATCTTCCCGCAAGCCTCCTCGGGCTCGCCCTGCTCGCCGCGCTGCTCGCCCTCCTGGTTCAGGCGCGGGCGCTCTCCCGCCTCAGGGCGCTCGCCGAGCAAACCCGCGCCGCCATCGCGGGCGGGCAGGGCGGCCTCGCCGCGACCGAGCGGGCGCTCTCGACCCTGGTCGTCGAGCGCCAGGAGGGGCTGCGCCTGCAGCTTGCCGAGAGCCTCGGCGAATTCCGCACCGCACTCGCCGAAGAGCAGGGCAAGCTTCGCCTCGCGCTCGCCGAAACCGCGGAGCGCACCGGCCGCGAGCAGGGCGAGCGCTTCGAGCGGCTGCGCATCATGACCGAGGAAAAACTCGCCGAGCTCAGGCTCGGCAACGAGGCCAAGCTCTCCGAAATCCAGAAAACCGTGAACGAGGATCTGCAGGCGAGCGTGCAGAAACGGATGGATGAAAGCTTCGCCCGGGTCATCGAGCAGTTCTCGGCGGTGCAAAAAGCGATGGGCGAGGTGCAGGCGGTCACCGCCGAGATCGGCGACATCAAGCGCATCTTCGCCAACGTCAAGACGCGCGGCGGCTGGGGCGAAACGCAGCTTCGCGTCATGCTCGACGATCTGCTGCCGGCCGGCGCCTACGAAGCCAATTGCCGCCTTCGCGAAGGCAGCGACGAAGTCGTGGAATTCGCCATCCACATGCCCGCCCGCGGCGCCGACAAGCCGCTCCTGCCGGTGGACTCGAAATTTCCGCTCGAGGATTACGAGCGGATGCTGCTCGCTGCCGAGGCGGGTGATGCAGAGGCCGAACGCACCGCCCGCCGCGGCATCGAGCGGCGCGTCCGCGACGAGGCCCGCAAGATTGCCGAGAAGTACATCCATCCGCCGCGCACGGTCGAATTCGCGGTGCTCTATCTCGCAACGGACGGGCTCTACACCGAGGTCGCGCGCGTCCCCGGCCTGATCGAGGAACTCGGCCGCGTCCACAAGGTGCTCGTCCTCGGCCCGAGTTTGTTCCCGGCCCTGCTGCGCACCATCCAGCTCGGCTTCGTAACACTCGCACTCGAGCAGAAGGCCGACCAGGTCCGCCAGCTTCTCGGCGCCACCAAGGTCGAGATGGTGAAGATGGACGAGGTGCTGGAGCGTCTCGCCGGCCAGTCCGGCCGCATGTCGAGCACGATCGAGGCGGCCCGCCGCCGCACCCGTGTCGTGCGCTCGAAGCTCCGCGCCGTCGAGACGCCAGAGGCTGAGCAGGCTGCCGCACTTCTCGACCTCGGCCCCGACCAGCCCGAGCCGGATCAGGAGCCAACCTGAGCGCCCCCGCCCGGAACGCTTCCTCCAGGCCTTCGCAAGCCGGGGCTCGAATCTTTTCCATTAACGCCCGGCAGTCCGGCACGGCATTCTCCCCGGGGCAGCCGGATTTACGATCCGGCCCCCGGCGCCGCCTGGGCCAGCGCGCGGCGGATGCGCAGCCGCCGGACGCGCCGCGGATCCGCCTCGAGCACCCGAAACTCGAGCCCGGCCGGATGGCTCAGCACCTCGCCCCGGGTCGGCACCCGCCCCGCCAGCGTCACCACCAGACCGCCCACCGTATTCAGATCCGCCGTCCGCTCCTCCGCCGTCAGCACCGGCCCAAGCCTCGCCTCCAGCTCCTCGATCGGCAGCCGCGCATCGACATCGAGCGCGCCGTCAGGCCGCTCGGTCACCATCGAGGCCTCCGCCTCGTCATGCTCGTCGGCGATGTCGCCCACGATCGTCTCCACCAGGTCCTCGATCGTGACGAGCCCGTCGATCCCGCCATACTCGTCGACGACGAGCGCCAGGTGCGTGTGCACCTGCCGCATCTGCAGCAGGAGATCGAGCACCGGCATCTGCGGCGCCACCATCAGCGGCCGGCGGAGGATTTCCTCCAGCCGAAATGCCTCCGGCTTTCCGACATAGCCGAACACGTCCTTGATGTGGACCATGCCGACGATCTCATCGAGCTGCTCGCGATAGACCGGCAGCCGCGAGTGTCCGTCGCGGCGAATCAGCGCCAGCGCCGCCTCGAGCGTGCTGTCGGCGCTGATCGCCACGATATCGGCGCGCGGCACCATGACGTCGTCCGCCGTCGTGCCGCGCAGCCGGAGCACGTTGGCGATCAGCGCCCGCTCGTGGCTGTCGAGCTCCGGTGCCTCGCCGGGCGGCGGCGGTTCGGCCGCCTCCTGCATCAGCTCGGCGATCGTGGAGCGCAGGCTCGCCTCCGGCCGCCAGCCGAGCCGGTTGCCCAGGCGATGCAGGAGGCTCGGCCCGTTCATCCGCCCCGCCACGGGTTCGGAACGCCGAGCCGGTGCAGGAGCCGCGCCTCGGCAAGCGCCATCCGCCGCGCCTCGCCGGGCGCATGGTGATCGTGTCCGGCCAGATGCAGCACCCCGTGCATGACGAGATGCGCGAGGTGTCCCCCCGGCCTTCGCCCCGCCGCTTTCGCCTCGCGGCAGACCACGCCGAGCGCAAGAACGATCTCCGCCGAGCCCGGAAAGCTCAGCACGTTGGTCGGCCGGGTCCGGCCGCGATGTCGTGCATTCAACCGTCTGAGCGCACGGTCGGACGCCAGCACGACCGTCAGCGCCGGTGCCGGCGCCGTCCCGTTGGCCGGCTTTGCCGTGCGGGCAATCTCGGCTGCCCGCAACGCGATCCGGACCGCCCCCGGCACGCGCCGCCGCCAGGCCTGCTCCTGAACGATGATCGCCGGTTGCCCGACCCGCCGCCCCGCTTGCGCGGGGCTTCTACTACCCGGTTCCATCGCCGTCCCGCGCACTCTCGCGCGCCCGGGCCTGCCGGCGCCGCGCGGCGCTCCGCGCCTCGTAGGCGGCAACGATTCGTCCGACCAGCGGATGGCGCAGGTTGTCGCGCCGGTCGAGCCGCGCCACCGCAACCCCTGGCACGTCCTCGATCGTCGCCAGAGCTTCGGCAAGCCCCGACTCGGTCCCGGCCGGCAGGTCCACCTGCGAGAGATCGCCGGTGACCACCATCCGCGTCCCCTCGCCCATCCGCGTCAGGAACATCTTCATCTGCACCGGCGTCGTGTTCTGCGCCTCGTCGAGAATCGCGAAGCAGTGCGCCAGCGTCCGCCCGCGCATGAAGGCCAGTGGCGCTACCTCGATCTCGCCGCTGCCGAGCCTTCGCATCACCTGCTCGGCCGGCATCATTTCGTTGAGCGCATCGTACAGGGGCCGGAGATAGGGATCCACCTTCTCCTTCATGTCTCCCGGCAGGAAGCCCAGCCGCTCGCCCGCCTCCACCGCCGGTCGCGACAAGACGATCCGGTCCACCCGTCCGCTCTGCAGCATCGCCACTGCCTGCGCGACCGCGAGGTACGTCTTGCCGGTTCCCGCCGGTCCGACCGCGAACACCATTTCGCTCCCGGCCAGCATCTCCATGTAGGCTGCTTGCCCCCGGCTCTGCGCGGCCACCGCGCCGCGGCGGGTGCGGATCGCCGGCCAGTCGGAAAGCGGCAGCCGCGGATCGGCCTCCGCCCCGGCCAGGCGGATCGCGGTTTCGATTGCCGCCCCGCTCACCCCCTCGCCTCGCTCGAGCCGCCGGTAGAGACCCGTCAGCGCCGCCTCGGCCGCCGCCACGCGCTCCGGCTCGCCGCTGATCGCGATCCGGTTGCCGCGGCAGGCCAGCCGGACCTGGAGCGCCTGCTCGAGGCGGACCAGATGGCGGTCATGCTCGCCGAGCAGAAGCGCCAGCAGCGCATTGTCGGAGAAATGCAGGGTCAGCGTCTTGCCCGGCGGATGCGCCAGGGCCGAGGCGGCCAGGTTTGTCAAGCGCAGGCGTGCTCCTGTGATTCGACGGTTGCGGCAAGAGAATTGGGGAGGGCGGCGAGGATCCGCACCTCTCGGATCTGGCCGAGAAGCTGCTCGGGCCGCCCTGCCGGCGCGGCAGCATGCACCGGCTGGAGATAGGGCGAGCGGCCCACCGCCTGCCCGGCTTGCCGACCGGCGCCGGCGAACAAGACCGGAAGCCGGCGCCCGATCATCGCCTCGTTGAACCGCCGTTGCTGTTCGCGCAACAGCGCCTGGAGTGCCGCCAGCCGTGCTTTCTTCTCGGCCTCGGGCACCTGGCCGGCCGCGCTCGCGGCCGGCGTGCCCGGCCGGGGCGAATATTTGAAGCTGAAGGCTTGCGCAAAGCCCACCTCGCGGACGAGCGCGAGGGTTGCCGCAAAATCCGCCTCGCTCTCGCCCGGGTGGCCAACGATGAAGTCCGAGGAAAGCGCGATGTCCGGCCGCGCCGCCCGCAACCGCTCGACCAGCCGGAGATAATCCGCTGCCCGATGCCGCCTGCCCATCCGTTTCAGCACCGCGTCCGAGCCCGACTGCACCGGCAGGTGCAGGAATGGCATCAGCGCCGGAATGTCGCGGTGCGCTGCGATCAGCGCCGCGTCCATGTCCACCGGATGCGAGGTGGTGTAGCGGATCCGCGCCAGGCCCGGGATCTCGCTCAGTGCCCCGAGCAACTGCGCCAGCGACCAGTTGCCCCCCTCGGGGGCTCTGCCTCGCCAGGCATTGACGTTTTGGCCCAGCAGCGTGATCTCCCGCGCCCCGCTCTCTGCCAAACCGCGCGCCTCGGCCAGCACCGCTTCCGCCGGGCGGCTCTGCTCGGCCCCGCGCGTATAAGGCACCACACAGAAGCTGCAGAATTTGTCGCAGCCTTCCTGGATCGACAGAAACGCTACCGGCCCGCCCGACCTTGCCCGCGCCTCGGGGAGAAAATCGAACTTCGGCGCGGCCGGAAACTCGGTGTCGATCGCCTGGCCCTCGCGGTCGGCGCGGGCCAGCAGCGCCGGCAACCGATGCGTGGTCTGGGGCCCGAGCACGGCATCGACGAACGGCGCCCGCCTCAGGATCTCTTTGCCCTCAGCCTGTGCGACGCAGCCTGCCACGACCAGCCGGAGCCGCCCGCCCGCTTCCGCCCGCGCCTGCTTCAGCCGCCGGAGCCGCCCCAATTCGGAAAAAAGCTTCTCCGCCGCCCGTTCCCGGATATGGCAGGTATTGAGAAGGATCAGGTCCGCCTCGGCCGGGCTGGCGGTCGTCCGCCAGCCGTCCCCTGCCAGCACGTCTGTCAGCCGATCGCTGTCATAGACGTTCATCTGGCAGCCCCACGTCACGATGTGGACGCGGCGTTGCTCCGAAGCTCCGCCGGCCGCCGGTGCCCGCCCGATCTCCGCGCTCACGCGCTCTCCACCGCGCGGCTCAAGCCGGCGGCGAGGGACGGGGTCTCGAGACGACCAATTCTTCGAACCAGGGGCTGCGAGGTACCCTCCGTCGTGCCGCCTGATTTTGCCAGACCGGCCGGGTGCCCTGTCAAGTCTGAGCTTCCCGCCAACGCCCGTCCCGGCCCGCGCCGCGGGGCCGGGATCGGCAAATTCTCCGATCTGTCATTTCGCTTTGCCTCCCGCTCCTCCGGCGGGCAGCCGATCGCCAAGCTGCAACTCTATTTGCCCAGCACCGCGGCACGCGTGCGCCGCTCTTGGGAGCTATCCGCGGCAGCGGCGGGTTTGCCTGCGCGCCCGTCGGCCGCGTCCGCGACCGGTCCCGGAGCAGACGGCACCGCTACCGGTATCGCCGCGGCGAGCGGCGCTGCCGGCCGGTTCTGGCGCATGTCCGCGGCACTCTCGGCGACTACCCGCCACAGGCTCCTGGCCAGCAGCTTGCGATCGGGAAACGAAAGCGGATCGACCGGCGCATGCAGGATCACGCTCGCCCGCAGCCCATGATGCTGGGCCAGGCGCCAGAAATGCGGCCCGATATCCATGTCGCCGTACCACGCGAACAGCGGCCGCGTGCTCCGCAGCGCCGGCAGCCCGTCCAGCCGGTCATAGACCACCGAAATCGGCTGTAGGATCGGCGGGTCCGCACCCTCCGCCAGGGCAAAGAAACTCGAGCGGAACGGCAGCACCCGCGCCCCGTCCGAGGTCGTGCCCTCGGGAAACAGTATAAGGTCATCGCCGGCTTCCAGCCGCTCCCGGATCGCCTTGTTCTCGAACCCGGTCCGGCTCTTCCGCCGGGTCACGAACTCGGTCCGGCCGAGCCGGGCGATCGTGCGTATAACCGGCCACGCTCCGACCTCCGCCTTGGCGATGAAGCAGGCCTCGAGCACACCGCCGAGCACCGGGATGTCGAGCCAGGACGAGTGGTTCGAGACGAATACCACCCGCCTTCTGTGGCCGTGCGCCGGTTCGCCCGCCAACCGCACCTCGAGCCCGATCAGCCGGCAGAAGGTCCGCCAGTAGACCCGTGCGAACACCACCCGGCCCCGGCCGGGCAGCACGATCAGCACCGTCTGCACCGGCACCGCACCCAGCGTCCAGAGGCTCACCCCGAGCCCCCGCGCCCCCACCCGGATCCATCTCCGCAGCCGGTTCCCTCGCACGCCGAACGGCGGCGCCGGCATCACCCGGAGCCAGGGGGTCAGCAAGACTCGCCTTGGCGCCACTTCCATGCTGCCCGCTTACCGCGCCGACAGCCGCGAAACAATCGGTGCCCCCTCGGCCCCTTGCCTCCTGCCCGCCGCTTCTCAGTCCGCGGCCAGGGCCATCCGGCTCGGCGCCAACAGCTTGGTGACGTAGTCCTCGACCGCCGCAGCAATCGGCTTCGCGTGCTCGGCGAACACGTGGTCCGCCCCTCGCAGCACACGGTAGTCGATCTTCACCCCCTTCTGCGTGTTCAGCTTCTCGACGAGCTTGGCAACCGCCGGCTCCGGCACCAGCTCGTCCGCGTCGCCATGCAGCATCAGGCCGCCGCCCGGGCAAGGCGCAAGAAACCCGAAATCGTAGTGATTGGCCGGAGGAGCGATGCTGATCCACCCGGAAATCTCGGGCCTCCGCATCAAGAGCTGCATGCCGACGAATGCACCGAAGGAATAGCCGGCAATCCAAAGCCCGCCGGAATTCGGATTGACCATCTGCATCCAGTCGAGTGCGGCCGCCGCGTCGCTGATCTCGCCGACGCCGCCGTCATAGCGTCCCTGGCTGCGCCCGACCCCGCGGAAGTTGAAGCGCATCACCGAGAAGCCGAGCTTCTGGAACGTCTGATAAAGCGTGAAGCTGATGCGGTTGTTCATCGTGCCGCCGTGCAGCGGATGCGGATGCAGCACGAGCGCGAGCGGCGCACCCCGATCGCGAGAATGATGGTAGCGACCTTCCAGCCGGCCGTCCGGACCGGCAAACATCACCTCAGGCATGGCGTTCCGATTTCCGTTCCCTTGTGTCGGCTCGACCTGGCGGCCGGCAGACATCCCCGATCACGACCGGCCCCTCGTGGCACCACGTCCCGGCAGCGCTACAGGTCCTGCACAAGAGCAAGAAAGATAGGAACCGGCCCTTTCTCGGGCATCCCCCCGAACGAATGAATTCTTGACCATGAAGTTCGGGAAAAATACCCTCTGCGGCAGCAGCCTTGTTGCGTCGTTGCACTGCCGGGCGCGATTGCTGTCTGCCTTGCCTCCTCTGCTCCCGCCGAGCCGTACGCAGCCCCGGACTGGGCTCGAAATCCAGGGCGGGCGCACTATAAGGTGAGGAATGAGCCTTTCATAACGGAAATGTCGCATGGCCTTCATGTTCCTGCGTGAGACCATCCGCGCCTACCGGGAGCGTGATCCGGCGGCGCGCTCCGACCTTGAGGTAGTGCTGTGCTACCCAGGGTTGCACGCCGTCATGTTTCACCGCCTGGCTCACTGGCTCTGGCGGCATCGCCTGCATTTGCTCGGCCGGTATGTCTCGCATCTCGGCCGCTTCCTGACAGGAATTGAAATTCATCCGGCCGCAGAGCTCGGCCGTCGCCTGGTGATCGACCACGGCATGGGCGTCGTGATCGGCGAGACCGCGGAGATCGGTGACGACTGCCATTTCTACCATCAGGTGACCTTGGGCGGCACCTCGCTGGCCAAGGGCAAGCGCCACCCCACCGTTGGCAACCGCGTCATCATCGGTGCCGGCGCCAAGGTGCTCGGCCCCATCACGCTCGGCGACGACGCCCGGGTGGGGGCGAACGCGGTCGTCGTGCAGCCGGTCCCGGCCGGCACGACTGTCGTCGGCGTGCCCGCCCGCCCGGTGGACCGCGCGGTCGCAAGAAAGGCCGAGCGCGATGCCGTCCGCGGCGCGGCCTACGGCACCCCCTGCGAAGGCGAGGCCGATCCCCTGCTCTGCGAGATCGCATTGCTGCGCGCAGAGCTTTCCGACGTGGAGACCAAGCTCGCCCGCCTCGCCGCGCGCCGCGAACCCGCCCCAGGAGAGTGACCCGTCGAAGTGGCCTATCTCGACGCCAATGCCGCCGAGCCGTTGCGCCCGGCCGCCCGCGACGCCACGCTCGCGGCGCTCGCGGAGGTAGGTAATCCGTCCTCCGTGCACGGCCCCGGCCGCGCCGCCCGCCACCTGCTCGAGACCGCTCGCGAACGGCTCGGCCTGCTGTTCGGCGCCCGACCGGCCGATCTCGTCTTCGTCTCCGGTGGCACCGAGGCCGACGCGCTCGCACTTCATGCCTTCGGCGCCGGGCGGCGCCTCATTATCGGGGCGACCGAGCACGATGCCGTCCGTGCCGCCGCCCCCGAGGCCCTTCTCCTTCCCGTCGACCGCGCCGGCCGCGCCGATCTCGATGCGCTCGCCGCCCTGCTCGCCGCCGGCCCGCCCGCCCTTGTCGCGCTGATGCTGGCCAACAACGAAACCGGCGTGCTGCATCCGATCAGAGAGGCGGCAGGGCTCTGCCGCCGTTTCGGCGCCCTCCTGCATGTGGATGCCGTGGCCGCTGCCGGCCGTATTCCGATCGACTTTGCCAGCCTTGGTGCGACCTCGCTCGCTCTCTCATCGCACAAGCTCGGCGGCCCGGCCGGCGCCGGCGCGCTCGTCCTTGCGCCGGAGGCGGTTCCGCTTTTCCGCCCGCTGATCGAGGGCGGCGGACAGGAGCGCGGCCGGCGCGGCGGCACGCCGGCGGTGGCCGTGATCGCCGGTTTCACCGCCGCCGCGGCCGAAGCGGCCGAAGCACCGCCGGTTCTCGCCCCCCTCCGCGACCAGGCCGAGCAGGCGGCCCTCGCCGCCGGCGCAACCGTCTGCGGCGCCGGCGCACCCCGCCTCCCCAACACCACCTCGCTGGCACTGCCCGGCGTCAAGGCGGAGACCCAGGTGATCGCGCTCGATCTCGCCGGCGTTGCCGTCTCCGCCGGCGCCGCTTGCAGCTCCGGCAAGGTTGCGGTGAGCCATGTGTTGCAGGCGATGGGCCTTGGCCCGCTGTCCGGCCAGGCGATCCGGGTGTCGCTGCCCTGGAATGCGACGGCAGCGGATGCGGCACATTTTGCAAGCGCTTACAGGGCAATGGCGGGCCATCTTCTCCGCCCCGCCGCCTGACCCAATATCCAAAACCGCCCATGCTACGTCCAAACTGTCCAGTGTACTTGGATTATCAGGCCACTACGCCGTGCGACCCGCGCGTTTTGGCCACCATGCTGCCCTGGTTCACCGAAAATTTCGCAAACCCGGCAAGCGTCGAGCATATTTTGGGCCGTGCCGCCGAGGCCGCCGTCGGCGAGGCCCGCGAGGCCGTCGCTCGCCTGATCGGCGCCGCCGGCTCGGAAATCGTCTTCACCTCGGGGGCGACCGAAAGCAACAATCTCGCGATCAAGGGGGCGGCCCGATTTGCCCGCGCCATGGCCGATCCGCGCCGCCGCGTCATCACCGTCGCGACCGAGCACAAGTGCGTCCTTGAGTCGGTCAAGGACCTCGCCGACGAGGGATTCGAGGCGGTGATCCTACCGGTCGGCGCGGACGGACTTCTCGATCCGGCGGCGCTCGAGGCAGCGCTTGCCGAGCCGACGCTGCTGGTAAGCGTCATGGCCGTCAACAACGAGACCGGCGTGATCCAGGATGTTCCGGCGCTGGCCGCGATCGCACGTGCGAAGGGAGCGCTGTTCCACAGCGATGCCGCGCAGGCGGCCGGAAAGATTCCGATCGACGTGCAAGCCTGGGGGGTCGATCTGCTCTCGCTCAGCGGGCACAAGGTTTATGGGCCGAAGGGCATCGGTGCGCTCTTCGTGCGCCGCCGGCCGCGCGTGCGATTGGCGCCTCTGCTCTCGGGCGGCGGGCAGGAGCGCGGCCTGCGCTCGGGAACCCTGCCGGCGCCGCTGATCGTCGGTTTCGGCGAAGCGGCGCGGCTCGCGCTCTCCGAAGCCGGGGACGAGCAAGCGCGAATCGCGGTATTGCGCGACCGACTGCTGGCCCGGCTCAGCGCGGCGATCCCAGGCATCGCACTCAATGGCTCCGCCCGCGCGCGCATCGGCGGCAATCTCAACCTCACCTTCCCGGAGGCCCGTGCCGCGGATCTGATGGCGGCGATCCCCGATCTCTGCGTTTCCACGGGCTCGGCTTGCTCGAGCGCATCGATCGAGCCTTCCTATGTGCTGCGCGCGATGGGGGTGGGTGAAGCGGCCGCGGCACGCACCTTGCGGATCGGGATCGGACGATTTACCTCCGCCGCCGACATTGATTTCGCCGCCGCCGCGCTCACCGCGGCGCATGAGGCCGCGCAGGCGGCCTGAGGTATCCCGGATGCCGCGTATGACCTTCATCGAGCGCGACGGCACGCGTCGCGAGGTCGAGGCCCCGCTCGGCCTTTCCGTGCTCGAGATCGCGCACCGGCACGGCGTCGACATCGAGGGGGCCTGCGAAGGATCGCTCGCCTGCTCGACCTGCCACGTGATCGTCGATCCCGGCTGGTTCGAAAAGCTCGCCGAGCCGACCGAGGACGAGGAGGACATGCTCGATCTCGCCTTCGGGCTCGAGCAGACCTCGCGGCTCGGCTGCCAGATCGTCATGACCGAGGCGCTGGACGGGCTCGTGGTTCGCCTGCCTGCGGGCAGCCGCAACATGCTGAACGAGGGATAGAGGTGCGCGTGCTGGTCGCCATGTCGGGCGGGGTCGATAGTGCGGTGACCGCCGCACTTCTCGCTGCGGCCGGGCACGAGGTCATCGGCGTCACGCTGCAGCTTTATGCCAGCGGGCCCCGGCGCCACCGCGGCGCCTGCTGCGCCGGCGAGGACATCCACGATGCGCGGCGCGTCGCCGATCATCTCGGCATCGCGCACTATGTGATCGATGCCGAGGCGCGGTTTCGCGAAGCCGTGCTCGAGGATTTTGCCGCGAGCTACGCGCGCGGCGAGACGCCGGTGCCGTGCGTTAGGTGCAATCAGTCGGTGAAGTTCGCCGATCTCACGGCCCTGGCGCGCGATCTCGGCGCGGAGGCGCTGGCTACCGGGCATTACGTGCGGCGCGTAGAGGGCGCCCTGGGGCCGGAGCTGCATCGCGCGCGCGATGCAGCACGGGATCAAAGCTGGTTCCTGTTTGCGCTGACGCGCGCGCAACTACTCTTCTCCCGCTTCCCGTTGGGCGAGATGCCCAACAAGGCGGCCGTGCGAGCGGCGGCGATGCGGCTCGGGCTGCCGGTTGCCGGGAAGCCCGACAGCCAGGATCTCTGCTTCGCGCCCGACGGCGATTACGCAGCGGTGGCGGGCAGGCTCGCGCCCTCGGGCGTCGAGGCCGGGGAGATCGTCGCCGGCGACGGGCGGGTGCTGGAAACCCATCGCGGCATTGCACGCTACACGGTCGGCCAGGCGCGGCGGCTCGGCCGGGCGGCGTTCGATCGCGGCGAGCGGCAGGTGGTGGTGGCGCTGGATGCCGGCCGGCGGCGCGTTGTCGTCGGCCCGCGCGGCACGGGAACGCGCCGCGTCGCACTCGGCGGGATCAACTGGCTCGTTCCCCGGCCGGCCGGCCCGATGCGCGCCACGGTGCAGCTCAGGGCACGCGAGGCGCCGCAGCCGGCGAGGATTGTTCCGGAGACGGGAGAGCTTCTGCTCGATGCCCCTGCCCTGCCCGCGCCCGGACAGGCCGCCGTGTTCTACGACGGCGCTCGGGTGCTGGGCGGCGGCTTCATCCGGCGCGCGATTGACTCGACGCCGTCGCTCTGAGAGATGGTGGCGGGCGCGGCAAAGAGAGCCGCACAGAGCGGCGTAGCTCAGCGGTAGAGCAGGGGAATCATAATCCCTTGGTCGGGGGTTCAAATCCCTCCGCCGCTACCATCCATGGTTGTCCGGGGCTATTCAAAAACATAAATTAATTCTGTGGTTTAGGCAGAGAATGGGACAGTCGCTGGACTGACGGACTGTCTACAATCGTTCGTTGCTATTTGCAGGTGTCCGGCAAAGTGTGTTACCCTATGTTTCCCCGAGGATTGCGGGATCAAAATAAATGACCGAGTCTGCCGACCGGGCGACCACCCCCAGGGCAGCACGCGAGGCGCCAGCGCTGACCGAGGCCGTCATCGCTAAGGCGGTCCGCGCCTGCCTCGCCAATCGCGCGCGCGACGAGCTGCGCGATCCCGGCCAGTCGGGCGTCTGGCTGCGGGTCGGCAAGACCGGCATCAAGACCTGGACCCTACGGGCACGGGATCATACCGGCCGGTTGCGCAGCCTCGAACTCGGACAGCATCCGACGATGGGCTTGGCGCAAGCCCGCGAGACCGCCCGCGCCCTAAGAGTCCAGTTGCGTAACGGCGCCGATCCTACTGCGGCGCGGCGGGCCGCCCGGGCAGCGGCCAAGGCGCTGCCGCCTGCTGGGGTGGTCAGCGACGCGCTCAAGGCGGTGCTCGCCATCTACGAAAAGCAGCGGGGATGCGACCTCAAGAGTTGGGCGCACAGCCGCAAGCGGGTGGACCGGGTGTTTGCCGCGGCGATGGCACGCTCTGTCCAGAGCCTGACTGCCATCGACCTGCAGGTCATGGCGGACAGCTATCCGGCCCGCCAGTCCGCGAGCTTTGCGGTGCGGACGCTGCGGCCGGCACTGGCCTGGTGCAGTAAACGGGGGCTGGTACCGGCCGGCCTGGTGGAAATCACCCAGCCGGTCGCCGTACGGCGGCGACGGCGCGCACTGAGCGTGGACGAGCTCGCCGAGCTGCTGCCTCATCTCCGGGTGGGCCGGGACCTCCCGCACTACGCGCTCATGCACTTCCTGCTGCTGACGCTGGCCCGGCTCGGCGAGGCGACCGCTGCCCGCTGGCAGGACGTGGACTTCGATTCGGACGTCTGGACCATCCCCGAGACCAAGAGCGGCGAACCGCATCGCCTGCCGCTGTCATCGCAGGCGCGTGACCTCTTATGCGAGTGGGGCCCAGGTGAGCCCGAGGCACTGATCTTCGCCTCCTCCGCCGGCGCTGCGCTTAGCAATTGGCACCGGTGGACGAAAAGGGTGCAGGCGGAGAGCGGCGTGGGCGGTTGGCATCGGCATGATCTGCGGAGATCCGCCGCGACATTGCTCGGAAACCTCGGCACCGAGCCACATCTGATCGAGGCGGCATTGAACCATACCGCGATCCATTCCCGAATGGCAGCGACCTACAACCGCTCGCGCTACGAAGGGCCGGTGCGGGCGGCGCTACAACGGCTGGGCGACATGCTGGACACTATCGAGCACGGGGGCACCGAGATCGTGCCGCTGGCCGCACCAGGATAAGCTGAGCGGACCGGACCGGGTGCGCGACACCCGGTCCGACCCTGGACCTCGCGACCGTGGCGACCGTGGCGAAATCTAAGCCGGCACATAACGCGCCGGCCGAACCGGCGGCAATGCTGTCGGCGGCCGACAGATTTGAAGCGGCGCTCGCTGCGCGCGCGAAGGCCGAGCGCCAGGTGCGGACGATCGGCACGCAATGGGACGTGCCGCCGGACGCGGAGGAGCGGGAAGCGGCGCTTGAGGAGGCAGACCGCACGTTGGCTGAAGCAAGCCGGCGATTGATCGAGGAGCGCGAGGAGGAGGTCACTGAACTTCGGCTGCGCGTAAATGACCTTGAGCAGGAAAACATCCGGCTGCGACGTGCTCGGGATGTCAGGGGACGGGCGATCGCTACCGAGACCAATGCCTACGCGAACTTTGCCCATGAGATGCTGGGGCAAGGGTATGACCGTGAAGAGGTGTTGAAGCTACTGACTGGGGTCTACCGAAGGGCTGGCGTGAAGCGGCCGGACAAGTCGGCGAAGCGAGTGCTGGAAATTGCAGAAGTGGAATAATGGCATTTAAGGTGTGCGCACCTTAAAAACCGTTGCGTAGGACGTTTGGGTACAGATTACTGGGTCTGGTCATCATCATCCGGGCCTGTCCACATGAACCAGTATCCGGCCTACGCCACGCTCGACCGCTGGGAGCAAATCAGCGGGATGAAGAGGTCGAAGACCTATCAGGCGCTGGGCGCCGGTCACATCAGAGCGATAAAGCTCGACGGCCGTTTGCTGATCGACGTCGAATACAGCCTCGGCTTTCTGAGATCGCTGCCATTGGCGCAAATCCGGCCGCCATCACGCCACCGCGCCGCCAAGCAGGAAGTCGTCGCCACCGCCTAACCCGAATCGCCGCCCGGGTGAGGACCGGGCGGGGGGGGCGGCTACGATCTGCGCGGTGGTCGCGCCAGACGTAGCCAACCCCTTCTCCGGTTTCAACCGTTTAGATAGCGGATCGAGGGATCGAAGCCCTCGATCCAGGAGGAGGTGCGTTGCCGCCAGTCAATACGAAACCGGAACCTTCCCCATGGGCAATCGCGAAGGCGGGATCATGACTGCACCGCCCATCCGCGAGATCGCCGGTCGCTTCGGGCTGCGCCTGGTGGGCCGATCGTGGCGCGGCACCTGCCCGCGATGCGCATACCCGGATGGTGCGGTTCTGCGGCCTGGCTGCGAAGGGAGTCAGCCGACGATTTGGTGCGCGGCTTGTGGCGAGAACTTTCTCGCCGATGACACGCTGCGACCACTGCCATCATCGAAGCACCCTCCCGACCAGCAAGCTCTCACGGCTAAGGTCAAGCGGACCTGGGACGGCGCCGGCCCGTGCGCCGGAACGCCAGCGGAACGCTATCTCGGGCAACGCGGCTTGCCGCACCTGATCGCATCGCCGGCGCTGCGATTTCGCGAGGATTGCAGTCACCCCGAGCAACGCGGTCGATTCCTGGCATTGGTCGCGAGCGTCGTTGACTTCGCCGGCCGGCTCATCGCCGTGCACCGGACCTATATCACCCGCGACGGCCGGAAAGCCGACGTCAATCCTGTGCGCGCGAGCCTCGGATCGATCCGCGGCGGCGCTGTGCGGCTCGCCGATCCAGAAGACGGCAAGCGATTAGTGATTGGTGAGGGGATCGAGAGCTCGACGAGCTGCGGCTTGCTGACAGATCAGCCAGCCTGGGCAGCGATCGCCGCCGGAAATTTGGGCTGGCGGCTGGTGCTTCCCACCGACATCAAGATGATCCTGGTGGCCGCCGATCGCGATCGGCCGGGCGTTCACGCGGCGGAGGCGGCTGCCGAACGATGGCGGGCTGAAGAGCGCGACGTGTTGATCGCGTCGCCCGATAAGCTTGGCGTCGATTTCAATGATCTGCTCCTCGCACAGAGGGGCCAACAATGAGCCGGCCATCGGGCTTCTCGACCGGGCCGCATGCGCAGCCGGTGATCTGGGCCAGCAAGGGCAAGGCGCATCTTGCTGCGGATCAGGCAATGCAAGCGTTACAGCGCGCCGGTCGTAATCTCTACGCGCGCGGTCCGCAGCTTGTGTATCCCTGTCACGTCGCGGCGCGGGGAGCCAACGGCACCGCAATCACGACACCTGGTGTTCTCGTCGTTGGACGATCGTTGTTGCAAAGAGAACTAGCGAAGGTTGCAAGCTGGCAATACCAGACTGCCAAAGGCGAAGTCAGGCAGTGCGATCCGCCCGAGATCGTCGTCAATCAGTTGTTGGCAATGGTGCCGGATTGGACGTTCTCGCCTTTGGCCGGGGTGACATCTACACCATTCCTGCGTCGGGGCGGTGATCTGGTGGCAGCGGAGGGTTTCGATTCCGCCTCGGGTTACATGCTCATGGATCTGCCGGTCATGCCGCCGATTCCGAACCGACCAACGAAAGACGACGCCGCGCGGGCGCTGCAACAGCTTGAAGACCTGCTGAATGAATTTCCGTTCGTAACCGATATCGACAAGTCGGTCGGGCTCTCGCTGGTAATGACGCCTACGCTGCGGCCGACTATTGATGGCTGGGTGCCTCTACATAGCTTGAGCAGTCCCGAAGCGGGCACCGGCAAGAGTTTTCTGCTCGACATCGCGGCGATGCTCGCAACTGGCAACTGGTGTCCGGTCATTGCGGCGACGCGCGACCCCGAAGAACTTGATAAGAAGCTTACCGCGGCATTGCTGGCCGCGATGCCGATAATCTCCATCGATAACATCAACCGCCTATTATCCTCCGATCTCCTAGCGCAGGCGGTGGAGCGCCCGATACTGACGCTGCGTCCGCTAGGCACCAGTCAGAACATCATCGTCCCGAACGTCTCAACGATAGGTGTCAACGGCAACAACCTCCACGTCGTCGATGATCTCGTGCGCCGGACCCTACAAGGAGCGTTGGACGCGAATTGCGAAGACCCGGAGACGCGCACCTTTCAGAAAAACCCGCTGGCGATGGTGCGGGCCGACCGTGGCGTCTTCATCGCCGGCATCCTGACTATCGCGCGCGCCTACATGGCCGCCGGCTATCCTGAGAAACCCACGCCGCTACCCAGTTTTGAACCATGGAGCGATCTTGTCCGGGGGGTATTGATCTGGCTTGGCCGTGCCGACCCGACCGAATCGATCTCCCGAAGTCGCGCTGACGATCCCCATAAGCAAGCCTTCACCGCATTTCTCGATGCCTTCCCGACTGAACTGACCGGCTATACCGCGGCCGAGCTAGTCCAGGCCGCGACCGAGCACCGCGATGACGGCAAGCCGGCGCGACCGGACTTCCTTGCGGCGCTCCGGGCCGTGGCCCTCGATCGTCGAGGGAATCTCTCCGTCGAGCGGCTGGGCTATTGGCTGCGCAGTCAGAAGGGTCGTGTCGCCTGGCGGTGGAAGCTTTCGCAACGCGGTCCGGACAAGCGCCGAGAGTGGTTCCGGCAAGCTCGACCGGGAAGCGATAGCAGCGATAAGGGCGATGGTTTCCGCCACGCGCGTGTGGAAAGCGAATTTTTACCTAATAGTATGAGGAAACCATCGCTCTGATGGCTCCATCGCTCCCGACGACGAGGGGGCGCTATGATCCCCGAAGCGGTCCTCGAGCAACTCCGCGCCCTCGGCGTGAGCCTGCGAGCGGAAGGCGAAACCATACTGCTACGGCCGTTTTCCGTCGTCCCCCCTGATCTGCTGACTGAGGCGAAGGCCCACAAGGCGGCTTTACTGACCCTGCTCCGGGCCGCCGAGCCGGCTTCGCCCTCCCCCCCCGAACTCCCCCGAGGCGCCGCGGAATGGCTGATGGCGAGGACTGAGTCGGAGCACGGTTGCTGCGTCGGCGTCGGTGACGCCGTGGCCGACTTCTTCGCCTATGTCCCAAGCGGTGATCCCCTGGTCCTGGTGCATGCCCTCGAGGCCGGGGTGGTGCCGGGCGCGCGAATCGGCGAGACGGCGAACGGCGCCCGCTTGGTCGTTGGGCTTAGGATCGGAAACGTCCCGGTGCTCAATGCGACCGGACCTGACTTAATCACGCCGCAGCGCGTGTGGAGTGGCGGGCCGTGACTAGGTCAACCACCCGCCGCGTCCTCGCCGCCGTCGGTCAGCAAGCCCTGGTCGCTGAGGCCTATCGCCGTCTCGGCAGAAAGCCCGGCTCCGACCTACGCCGCGCGCCGAAGGCTGCACGCAACGACATCACGCGAGCCGCACCTGGGCCGGAGAGCCTGGCGGCTACCCAGGCCCTCTCCGGTAGCGTCGTTGCGGCAGAGACCGCCCGGCTCGCCGCCACGGTCGCCAAGATCAAGGCCGACCTCGCGGCGCTCTATGCCGGCCTCGTGCGCCGTGGCGGTGGCTGGCAGCGCGAGACCGAGGACAGCCTCGCCGAGGTCAAGCTGCGCCTGCGCGCGCGTCGCGCGGAACGGGAAGCTCGAGCACGAGCGACGGCATCGGCGCCTGGCATACCGCCGGAACGACCCCCCGAGCCGGTGGACGCCGCGGGCAGCTCCGGCGGCCCCGAAGGCGCGGGGCCGGCGCCAAAGCCTGCCCGGCGCGAAAATCCGGGGCTGACCGCCGCAACCGCGCCGCCTCGGCAACCGTCGATTTCGACCACGTCTTCTTCGTGTGCGTCCCGCCCGGCCGGCACCCCGAACGTCTTCATCGACCCGCTCTTCGCGCGCCTGCGCCGCGCCGCCTAGTACACCGCGGCCGTGGTCGGAAACGGGGAAGCCGATCCCCGTCACTTTGCCTGGGGGCCCGCGCTTTCCCTGCCGGCAGACCTCGCCGCCGCCTGCCGCACCCTCGGATGGCTGACCGCCGGCGATCCGCCGCGGGCGCGGATGCATGCTCGGTTCTTCGATGAGCGTGAACGCCACCCGGGTTGGGCCCCACAGGACGCTCCGGCCTGCCACGCCCTCACCCTGCGCGCCGGCGTGCATCCTGCCGGCATCCTTCTGCTTGCCGCGACCAAGCGCCCGGACGGCACCTGACGGATCGGCCCGTCCCATCCGCGGCCGCTTGAATTCCACAATCTTCGCCGCCAGCACTACGCCGAGCTTGCGGCTTCCGTCCGCGGCATGGCCCCCGCCGTGCTCGCCACCTCCGCTGGCTGCGGCGTCGAGGCGATCACGAGGCCTTGATCCATGAGCAGCGTCTCGCCTGCCCTCGACCGCGATCCGGCGACACGCCGCCGGTGCCAACAGCCGCTGATTATTGAGGCAGCCGCGGGCCAATGACCGACACGTTCACTGGTCCGCGCACGATAGTAATGGACATCGACCATTCCGGCCTTCACGCGTCGCCCGGCTCGCGCGAGTGGATCATCGCGGGTTAGTGAATCATGCTCGCGTGCCTTTCTGATAATCGCAACAAGCTCACCGCCAGCAGGACGATGTATGCCGACATTCTGCAGTATGCGTCGCGGCTGGAGCTGTTTGCGGAAGTCTTGGCCAAAGCCGAGGAGATTACGCGGAAGTCTGGGAAGTCTACGCTGCTGCGGATATTGGATCGGGGTCATTGGCCGGGCGGAAGTGTGGATAGAGCCTCCGGAACGGGTGACGGTATTTCGCGGCGAACGGATCCGATAGTAAGTGGCGCCATGATCCCGTTCGAGGACATAAAGCCTGGGGGCCGGCTCCGCGGCCTCGACAGCAGTGGGATTGCCGAGATCGTACAGGTCACCCGATTCGGGACGGACGCCGTGTATCTCGTCTTCCGGGTGAACGGAAGGGTCGCCGAGCGCCTCCTCTATCGCGGCGAGGAGACCGAGCTCGAGGCGGTGGAGGCGGGGCGAGCCTTCGGCTTCGATGCCGACGGCGCGCTGCTGCGGCTGGCCTCGGAGGCCTACCGGATTCGGCTGGCCCATCTCTTCGACCCCTATCTCGCTGTAAGCGCCTCGCAGATTGAGGCGCTACCGCACCAGATCACTGCTGTGTACGGCGAGATGCTGCCGCGCCAGCCACTCCGCTTCCTGCTTGCCGACGACCCCGGCGCGGGCAAGACGATCATGGCCGGGCTCCTGATCAAGGAACTGATGATTCGCGGCGACCTTGAGCGGTGCCTGATCGTCGCCCCCGGCAACCTGCTCGAACAATGGCAGGACGAGCTATCCGAGAAATTCGGGCTTCGTTTTGACGCGCTGACCCGTGACCAGATCGAGGCATCGGTCACCGGCAATCCGTTCCTCGAGCACAACCGGCTCATCATGCGGCTCGACATGGCCGCCCGCTCGGACGAGCTGAAGTCCAAACTCACCGCCGCTCCTGAATGGGATCTGGTCATCTGCGATGAGGCGCACCGTATGTCCGCCTCCTACTTCGGTGGCGAAGTCAAGGAGACCCAACGTTACAAGCTGGGCAAGCTGCTCGGCACCCGCACCCGCAATCTGCTGTTGATGTCGGCCACCCCGCACAACGGAAAGGAAGCCGATTTCCAGCTCTTCATGGGATTGTTAGACGCCGACCGCTTCGAGGGGCGTTTCCGTGAGGGAGTTCACAAGGCCGACGTCTCGGACATGATGCGCCGGCTGACCAAGGAAGAGCTCTACCGCTTCGACGGAACCCCCCTTTTCCCCGAGCGGCGCGCGTACGCGGCCAGCTACAAGCTATCCCCGCCAGAGACTGATCTCTATCAGGCGGTCACGACCTACGTGCGGGAAGAGATGAATCGCGCGGACCGCAACGCAGATGGCGTGCGGCGGAACAATGTCGGCTTCGCCTTGCAAATTCTTCAGCGGCGCCTTGCATCCTCTCCCGCCGCAATCCACCGCTCGCTCGAACGGAGGCGCAAACGCCTCGAAGACCGGCTCGGCGAAGAGCGGATCGGTCGCGACACGACCAGCGCCAAGCTTTCCATCGACCCCGCACTTCCGGCCTATGACCCGGACGAACTGGATGAGGTGCCCGGCCCGGAGGCCGAGGAGGCCGAGCAGAAGATCCTCGACTCCGCCACCGCCGCCCGGACCTTACTGGAGCTCGAAGCGGAAATCGGGATCCTCAGCGGCCTCGAGGCCCGGGCTCTGAAGCTGAAACTATCCGGCCAGGACGCGAAATGGCGCGAGCTCGAGAGCATTCTCGACGAGCCGCTCATGCTCGACTCCACGACCGGGCTGCACCGCAAGATCCTGATCTTCACCGAGCCCAAAGACACCCTGGAATATCTCGCTCACAAGATCACGGCCCGCTTCGGGGACGCGGCTTCCGTCGTCGTGATCCACGGCGGAATTGCCCGCGAGGCCCGCCGCGCCGCAATCGCCGCCTTCAACAGCGACCCGGTCGTGCGCGTCATGATCGCCAACGACGCCGCGGGCGAGGGCGTGAACCTCCAGCGCGGCGCCCATCTGATGGTGAACTACGATCTGCCCTGGAACCCGAACCGCCTGGAACAGCGCTTTGGCCGCATCCACCGCATTGGCCAGACCGAAATCTGCCATCTCTGGAATCTCTGTGCGGCAAACACGCGCGAAGGCGAAGTCTACCGCCGCCTGCTGGAAAAACTCGAAGAGGCACGCGCAGCCCTCGGCGGCAAGGTCTACGACGTGCTCGGCGAGCTCTTCGAGGGCCAGGCGCTCCGCGACCTTCTGGTGGACGCGATCCGCTACGGTGAGCAGCCGGAGAAGCGCGCGGAGCTGTTCCGCAAGGTGGACGGCGCCGTCGATGTCGCCGCCATCGAGCGCCTGGTCGCCGAGCGCAAGCTCACCTCCGAAGGGATGGACCCGAACGCCGTCGCCGCAATCCGCGAGGAGATGGAGCGCGCCCATGCCCGGCGTCTGCAACCCCATTTCATCGGTGCGTTCTTCCGCGAGGCTTTCTCCACCCTTGGTGGGCGCATCGTCGTGCGTGACCGCGGCCGGTTCGAAATTACCCGCGTGCCCTCCATCCTCAAGGAGCGCGATCGCCTCATTGGCCGCGGTGATCCAGTGCTCGACCGCTATGCCCGCGTCACCTTCGACAAGGCGCTGGTTCCCGGCCAGCCGCAGGCCGAATTGCTCGCCCCCGGGCACCCGCTGCTCGATGCCGCCGTCGATGTCGTGCTGGAACGGTTCCAGCCCCTGTTGAGCCAGGGCGCCGTGCTCGTGGACGAAGCCAACCCAGCCACCGCCCCACACCTCCTGCTCTACCTTGAGCACGCCATCCGCGACGGCCGTACGGCGAAATCGGGCGAGCCCCGCGTGGTGTCCCAGCGTCTCCAGTTCATCCTCCTGGCAGAAGACGGCGCCGCGACCGACGGCGGCTCGGCGCCCTATCTCGACGACCGCCCGATCACCGCCGATGAGCGCGCGCTGGTCGCCGATGCCGTGGCGGCGCCCTGGCTCGGCGCCGGCGTGGAGCAGCGCGCGCTCGGCTTCGCAATCGCGAACCTCGTTCCCGCCCACCTCGCTGAGGTGAAGACCCGTCGGCTCGCCGACATCGACAAGGTCGAGCGCGAGGTGCGCGCCCGCCTCACCCGCGAGATCAACTATTGGGACGCCCGCGCCGCCCGGCTGCGCGAGGAGGAGCGTGCAGGCAGGGAGCAGCGCATCAACGCCACCAACGCCGAGGCCACCGCCCAGCGCCTGGTCGAGCGCCTCCACGCGCGCCAGGCCGAGCTTGATCGTGAGCGCCAGGTCAGCGCCCTGCCCCCGGTATTGAGAGGGGCCGCGCTGTTAATCCCGAAGGGGTTGCTCGACTGGCGCGCCGCGCCCCAGGCCGAACCGAAGGCCACGGGCTTTGCGGATGACCCGGTTTCCCGCGCAGACATCGAACGCCGCGCCATGGAGGCGGTCGTGGCTGCCGAACGGGCCATGGGTTTTTCCCCCCGCGACGTCTCCGCCGAAAAGAAGGGCTGGGACATCGAAAGCCGCACGCCCGCCGGCCATCTCCGCTTTATCGAGGTCAAGGGGCGCCACGCGGACGCGCGGGACGTGATCCTGACCAAGAACGAGATCCTCGCCTCCCTCAACGCGCCCGAGGCCTTCCATCTCGCATTGGTGCGGGTCGGCGGAGGCTTTACCCACGCCCCCGTCTACGTCCAGCGCTTCTTCCAGCGCGAGCTCGGCTTCGCTGAGACAGCAATCATCTTCAACCTGGCGGACCTACTGTCGCTTGCCCAGCGCCCCGCGTAGAGGGGATTGGCCTCGACACCTGCCGCCTCGCGTTCTATATTTGAAGAAGATTTCTATAAATGGCGCGGCATGGCACTGAGCCTCAAGGACAAGGAGACCGACCGCCTCGCCCGCGAGGTCGCAGCGCTCACTGGCGAGACGCTGACGGACGCGATCCGCAAGGCGCTCGCCGAGCGGCTGGAGCGCGAGCGGCTGCGCCGGGGCGAGACCACGCGCCTCGCCGACCGGCTCATGGAGATTGGCAGGCACTGCGCAGCGCTTCCTGATCTCGACCCGCGCACCCCGGACGAGATCGTCGGTTATGACGAAATCGGCATGTGGCGCTGATGGTGATCGACACCTCGGCGCTCGTTTCCATTCTGCTCCAGGAGCCAGACGCCGCGCGCTTTGCGCATGCCCTCTCTGAATCCGCGATTCGCCTGCTCTCGGTGGTCACGCGGGTCGAGCTTTCCTTCGTCATCGAGGGCCGCAAGGGCGAAACCGGCAGAGCGGACCTGGAACATCTTCTCCGCGATGGTGGCTTCGACATCGTCTCGGTCACGCCCCAACACGCAGAGATCGCCGTCGACGCCTTCCGCCGCTTCGGCCGCGGTCGCCATCGCGCAGGATTGAACATCGGCGATTGCTTTTCCTACGCGCTGGCCGCGGCTACCGACCACCCGCTCCTCTTCAAGGGGGACGATTTCATTCACACCGATATCCGCCCTGCGCTGGCGGCACCGGAGGCGCCGTGACAGGGTCCGATATGCGGCCTGCCTCACCGTGATTCGCAGCTATGGTGCCGTTCGAGCGGCCGCGTCCGCAATCTCTGGTGCCGCGGACGCAACTATCGAAGCGTATCGGGAGAGCAGAGTTGTCGACGAGCCTCACATTACCGATCGTCTGATCGGATCCATCGAGACTGCCATCAATGGAGTTAAGACCGCCGGAGTGGCCTTGCGATACGGCGGTGGTGCGCGGATGCCGCTTAGGTGGCAGGCAATGACCCTCCGCGCAGGTCCGAGATCCGCAGCCCACGAAAAGGAATTTGGCGCCGATATCCTTGGCGTGCTGACTGTCAATATCCGTGACTACAAGATAGCGAAGGGCTTTCTCGTCCAAGCGAAACGCGCAGAGCCGCAGGACTCGTTCACCCGCGCCGAATGGAAACGGCTCCAGGGGCAATGCAAAAGGATGCTCGACGTGAGTCCCGATGCATTCGCGGTTGCCTACTCCAAATCGGATGGGGTTCGCTTCTTCTCGGCAAGCGCAGTGGCTTCTTTCTCAGGGTTGAACATCTTCGAACTTTATAGCGCAGGGGTACGGTCGTTTTTCGAGAAGCACTTCCAGTCCTTCATCGGAGACTCCCGCCTGAGCCAGCCCACGATTCAGACGCTTCAGCGACTTCGTTCCGGCGAACCCGACGCCGTCGTTCCAAGTGCACATGTACTGCACCTGACAGTGAGCGAGGCTGAGTGACAACGATAACTCCGCGCAAGAAACTTATCGAGGTGTCAATCCCGCTGGAGGCGATCAATGCCGCCTCGGCGCGGGAGAAGTCGATCCGGCATGGGCATCCGTCGACGTTGCACCTTTGGTGGGCGCGGCGGCCGTTGGCGGCGTGCCGAGCTGTCCTGTTCGCGCAACTGGTCGACGACCCGTCTTCTTGGCCCGACCGCTTCCCGACCGAGGAAGCCCAGGAAGCGGAGCGCAAGCGGCTGCACCGGATCATCGAGATGATGGTGCCCTGGGAAGCCTCCAACAACGAGGAGATCCTGAACGCGGCACGCTGGGAAATCGCTCGCTCCGTCGCCTGGGGCCTCGGTGAGGAGCCGCCGCTGCGCGAGGACAACCGCGCAATCCTGGACTATCTCCAGACCAAGGCACCGCCGGTGTACGACCCATTCTGCGGCGGCGGCTCGATTCCGCTGGAGGCGCAGCGCCTCGGGCTCCGCGCTTATGGCTCCGACCTCAATCCGGTCGCGGTGCTGATTTCCAAGGCGCTGGTGGAGATTCCACCGAAATTCGCCGGATTGCCGCCGGTCAACCCGAAGGCGCGCGCGGAAGCGGAGCACGGCCAGCTTCGCGCCTGGAAAGGCGCGCAGGGGCTGGCCGAGGACGTGCGCTATTACGGCCGATGGATGCGCGACGAAGCCGAGCGCCGCATCGGGCATCTGTACCCGAAGGCGACGCTGCCCGACGGGTCAAAGGCGACGGTGATCGCCTGGCTCTGGGCGCGCACAGTCCGCTCGCGCGATCCCGCGACCAAAGGTGCGATGGTGCCGCTGGTGTCCACGTTCCTGCTTTCCACCAAGGAGGGGAGGAAAGCCTGGGTCGAGCCGGTGATTGACAGGGACGCACCGGACGGATGGCGCTTTGAAGTGCGGACGGGAATGCCCTCAAAGGAGGAGGAGAAGAAATTTGGCGAGGGTACAAAGTCCGCTCGCGCGACATTTCGATGCGTTCTGACCGGCGCCAACCTTAGCGGCGGCTACATCGACAGCGAGGCGCAAGCCGGAAGGATGTCTGCCCGATTGATGGCAGTCGTCGCCGAAGGGCAGAGATCGCGGATCTATCTTTCACCTACTGCCGGTCACGAAGACGCAGCAGCCGAGGCTGCGCGGTACGTTGCGGAACATGGCGACGACATGGACCTGCCACGACAAGAATGCCGCGGGACGTTCGCCAGCAACGCGCAGGGGCGTCGGTACTGCTTCAAGACTTTCTCCGACTACTTCACGCCGCGCCAGCTTGTGGCGCTCACGACATTTTCCGATCTCGTGGCCGAAGCGCGGGAGAGGGTGCTGGTGGATGCGCGCACTGCGGGCGCGCCCGCCGACCCCTCCCCACTCCACGAAGAAGGCACCGGCGCTCCGGCCTACGCGGATGCCGTGGCGACCTATTTGGCGTTTGCGCTGAGCAAGCTGGCCGATCGAGGATCAATGATCTGTACTTGGTTCACCGAGCGTGACTCGACGCGCCCTACCTTCGCGCGACAGGCCATCCCAATGACCTGGGATTTCGCAGAACTTAATACGCTTCTCGATGGAACGGGCAGCTTCTCCGGTGCGGCTCAGTGGACCGCAGAATCGATGGAAGGCCCTACCGAGGCCGGCCTCATCGCATCTATCTCAAACATAAACGCAGCAAAGAACTCCTTCCCAGTCCGACCTATCGTCGTGTCCACAGATCCGCCTTACTACGACAATATCGGCTACGCCGACCTGTCGGATTTCTTCTACGTCTGGTTGAAGCGTTCGCTAAGCAACGTCTGGCCCGATTTATTCCGTCGCCTGACGACGCCGAAAGCCGAAGAACTCGTTGCAACCCCTTACCGCCACGGTGGCAAGGAAGAAGCTGAAGCCTTCTTCATGCGGGGTATGGGCGAGGCGCTGACTGCGATGCGCAAGGCTGCGACCGACGCCGAACCCCTCGCGATCTACTATGCCTTCAAGCAATCCGAACTCGCCGAGGAAGGCGTCGTCTCGGCCGGCTGGGCATCCTTCCTGCAAGCCGTCGTCGACGCCGGCCTCGCCGTTGACGGCACGTGGCCGGTTCGTACCGAACTCGCCAACCGTATGATAGCGAAGGATACGAACGCGCTGGCTTCATCGATCGTCCTCGTCTGCCGCAAGCGAGGCGAGACGGCGCAAACCATTACCCGCGCCGAGCTCATCCGTGCGCTTAAGCGCGAGATGCCGGAAGCGGTGGATAAGATCCGCAAGGCCGGTGTCGGCCCCGTCGATATGCCGCAGTCGGTGATCGGCCCCGGCATGGGCGTATTTACCCGCTACGCCAGAGTGCTGGAAGATGACGATTCGACCATGGGCGTGAAAACCGCACTCGCACTGATCAACCGCGTCTGGGGCGAGATTGAGAACGATCTCGACGCGAATTTCGACCCGGAAACGCAAGTAGCGCTCGCCTGGTTCGCCACCTACTGCTTCGACGCCCGCGCCTCCGGCGACCTGATTACGCTGGCGAACGCGAAGAATATCCCGATCGACTCCCTGTTCCGCTCCTGCGTATTTCAAAACTTGCACGGCAAGGCCGGCCTGATCCCGCGTGACAAGCTGGAAGCCGACTGGTCGCCCGTCACCGACAAATCCGCAACCGTTTGGGAATACGTCCAGCACACCGCCCGTGTCCTCAACGCCGAAGATGGCGGAGCCGAGGCCGCTGCGAAACTCGTCGCCGCCATGGGTGCCAAGGCCGAGGACGCTCGGGCGCTGGCCTATCGCCTCTATGAGATCGCCTCGAAGAAATCGTGGGCCGCCGAAGCGCTGGTCTACAATGAACTAGCCCAGGAATGGGCGCATCTCGATACGCTCGCTGCCGACTTCGCGAGCGGCAAACGCAGCGTCGAGCCGGCACGCGATCTGTTCGGGGAGGTGGCGCAATGACCACCGAAAAGGAAACGCTTCAGCGCGTCCAAGGCGGGCTGTATCATCTCCGCCGCGGCCTCGCCCCCTTTGTCGAGACGCGTATGAAGGCGCGGCACGGCACGCAGTGGCTCGCTTATGCCAGCCGCGCCGCTGGCGGCGATCCGCGCGCCGCCCTCGACGAATACGGCCTGCTGAAGACGATGATCGACCAGTGGCGGGACGTGTTCGACGACGCCTTCGCGCGCACCGAGAAGCACCGTGTGCGCAATTTCGTCTCCACCGCGCTCGAGGCGCGGAACGCCACCTATCACCTCTCGCTCCCGCTCCAGGACGACGAGGCACTGCGCTACCTCGACGCCATCCACCAGTTGCTGCGCGCCGTAAAAGCGCCGGACGCCGAAATCGCAGAGCTCAAGTGCCTGTATGACGAACAGCGCCGCTCCGGCGTCGGCGCTCCGGAAGCCGCTGCTGCCGCGTCGCCGGCCCCAACGGCAACGGCAGAGCCCGCGCCCACGCCGGAGCGAACCGAGGAAAAACCGGGCCGCGCGCTCCGTCCCTGGATCGATGTCGCCCTGCCGCACCCGGACGTGCTTGCCAACCGCTTCAAGGAAGCCGAATTCGCCGCCAACCTCGCCGCCGTCGATGCCGGCGTGGCGTCCGAGGATTACGCGACGGGCCAGAGCTTCTTCCGCATCACTTTCCTCACCGAAGGGCTGAAGCGTGTGCTGCGCGGCGTGCTGCAACGGCTCGCCGGCCAAGGCGGGGACCCGGTGATCGGGCTCCAAACCGCCTTCGGCGGCGGCAAGACCCACACCATGCTCGCGGCCTTCCACTTGGCGAACGCCGAGGTCCTCGCCCCGCTCGACGGCATCCCGGCCCTGGCCGATGCCGTCGGGGTAACCCAATGGACGCGCGCGAAGGTCGCGGTCTTCGTCGGTTCCTCCGAAGGACCGGACGTGTCGCTCCGGCTCGAGGGCGGGCCCAAAGTCTATACGCCTTGGGGCTATATTGCTTGGCGCCTCGCCGGCGATCCGGGCTTAGCGCTGGTCGCCGAGGCGGAGGCGGCCCGCACGAATCCCGGCTGGAAGTTGATGGCTGACGCGATGCGCCTCGCCGGGCCCTGCGTCATTCTGCTCGATGAGCTGGTAATGTTCGCCCGCCAACTGACCGACGAGCGGTTCGAGGCATTCCTCTCCTTCATCCAGTCGCTCACCGAGGCCGCCGCCGTCGTGCCGCACGCGCTGATCATCGGCTCTCTGCCCGAGAGCGACGCCGAGGCCGGCGGGCCGCGCGGCAAGGAAGCGTTGCTTCGGCTGGAGAAAGTGTTCGGCCGCCTGACATCCGCCTGGATGCCGGCCTCGGGCGACGAGACCTACGAGATCATCCGCCGCCGGATGTTCCAGACGATGGATTCGGAAGCCGAACGGGCCCGCGACGACACGGTCAAGGCGTTCGCCGATCTCTACCGCAAGAACCCCGCCGAGTTCCCGCCCGAAACGAAGGAGGCGCGCTATGCCGAGCTGCTGCGCCTCTCCTACCCGATCCATCCGGAGCTTTTCGATCGCCTCTCCAAAGATTGGGCAAGCCTCGAGAAATTCCAGCGCACCCGCGGCGTTCTGCGCTTCATGGCGAACGTCGTCGGCGTGCTGTGGCATCAGCGCGTGCAGGATCTTTTGATCCTCCCGGCACGCGTGCCGGTCTCGCATGAGCGCGTGCGGGCAAGCGTCCTCTATCCGCTCGACCCAGCCTTCGGCGCGGTGGTGGACAAGGAGGTGGACGGGGAAGGCTCGCTGCCGGCGCGCATGGAGGCCAACCCGTCCCGCCGCATCTCTCAGGCCCGCGCTGCGACCCGCGCGGCGCGCGCGGTGTTCCTCTGTTCGGCGCCGCTCGTGGGCCAGCCCAACGCCGGCCTGACCGGCCAAGGCTTGCGGCTCGCGTGCGCCGAGCCCGGCGATCAGTTGGCGATCTTCGGCGAGGCGCTCCGCGAGCTCTCGGAACGCGCGACCTATCTCTACGAGGAAGCCGGGCGCTACTGGTTTTCCACCCAACCGACGCTGAACCGCCTGGCCGACGACCGCGCCAAGGCGCTCGCCGAGCACGAAGTGGACGAGGCGATCGCTCAGGTGCTGCGCGACGATGGGGCCAGCAAGGACCGCTTCCACCGCGTGTTCGCCGCACCGGACGACCCGATCGCGATCGACGAAGCAGAGGCGCTCTCGCTGATGATCCTGGGCCCGGCAACGCCTCATGCCGGCAAGGGGGTAGCGAAATCCGCCGCCACTGACGCGGCCACCGACACCCTGACCCGCTGCCGTGCGTCCCAGCGACGCCTCCGCAATACCCTCCTGTTCGTCGCCGCGGACGAGGCCCAGCTTGGCAGCGCGCGTGAGGCGATGCGGCGCGCCTTGGCCTGGGAATCGATCGTCAAGGACGAGCGACTTCAGCAGCAGCTGACCAATGCGCAGGAGGCCGATGCAAAGGACAAGGAGAAGAGCGCGCGCCTCGGTGCGACGACCGCGGTCCGGCGCGCTTGGAGCCACATCCTCTATCCGGTCCGGCCGGAAACGGCGGAGGTCGGGAAAGCCTTCGAGCTCGAGCATCTCGCGCTGGCCCCGAAGGACGGCGTAGCGCTGCCCGCCGCCGTCTACGCGAAGGCAAGCGTCAAAGGTGACGGCATCATCAAGGAAACGCTCGGCGGCGAAACGCTCTCCACCTGGCTCAAGCAACTATGGCCGGAGGATCGGCCCCATCTTGCGGTGAGCGAAATCGCCGATTGGTTCGCGACTTACGTCTATCTGCCGAAGTTGCGTGATCGCGTCGTGCTCGAGACGGCGATCCGCGACGCCTGCGCCAAGCTCGATCCCGCCTTCGCCTTTGCTGAGCGCTTCGACGAGTCATCCGGGCGCTATGTCGGGCTCGTCTGGCAAAAAGCACCGGCCGAGCCGATGTCGCCGTCAGCCCTGCTCGTTCGCCCCGAGGTGGCCATGGCGCAGTTGCGCCCCGTCCCGACACCCCCGGAACCGGGGGCTCAAGGAGCTGGGGCGGACAAGCCGGCGGCCGATGGCAACGTCCCGGCAGATTCAGGCCCGAGCCCGAAGCCCCAGCCGCGACGCTTCTACGGATCGGTCGAGATCGACATGGTTCGCCCGGTAAAGGCGTTCGACGCAATCCTGAATGCCGTGGTCATGGAATTGCAGCGCACCAACGGCGCCAAGGTAACGCTGACCCTCGAAATCGAAGCCATCGCATCGGAAGGGTTCGCCGAGGCCGACATCGGCGTCGTCCGCGACAACGCTCGTCAGCTCAAGTTCAAAAGCGAGTCCACTGGGTTCGAGTGAGCCCCCCTTGGCCCGCGCAAAATCCATCCCGAGCACGTTTGGGCCTTCGTCATGGACGGCTACGACGCCGGCGCCCGTTGGGCGCTGGCGGCAATGCCTCGGCTGCACGCCCCATCGGAGCCGGCACCGGCACCCTCGGGCCTGACGCCGCTGCACGAGGCCGCCGGCGCGCGCTTCGCCGCTCAGGCTAGAAAAAGAACGGGCGCCGCGGCCTGAGCGCGGCGCTCAAATGGCACGTCCCCAGCGTCCGCCCGCGAGCGGATCGAGCGGCGAGCCAAACAGGCCGGCCCCTCGGGCACCGGTTACGTCCTGCCAAAGAACCGTCCTACCAATAATCAACGGCCTTACCTGATGATCGCTCTCGACTCAAGTCGGCTGCTCGATGGGACGGCGTCCGATCTCGATAGCGGACATTCGGCGTTGATCGACGTCGGCTGGATTGCGCCCACTCGGGCCATCCGCTCGCGACGGCTAGTGGCCCCAAGCCGGACGCCGCTTGCTTTCAACCAAGAGGGGCGGGAGTGTTGACCTGCGCTCTTGGTCGCGCAGCTCGAATCCTGGTTGGACGGGCCGGGCGGATCCTCTCGCACGGATGGTAGACGTCGACCTCGACCTAATAGGCTCAAGGGGTTACCCGTGAGCGCCCCCGCCCATTGCCTTGACCGGGTCGGCCAGTATCGCCGCTGGAACCTAGAGCGTTTCGTGACCCCCAAGGTGAATTCCCAACCCCACGGAGAGTACTTTGCGCGGCCGGAGAAACTTGCTGGGTCAATGGGCTGACCGGTCGACCGGCGCGACTGCCGGATCTGTCAGAAGGATGGTATTTCGCCTGTGGGGCGGCCGTGCTCTCTTCAATCGCGCCCAAGCGAGCCGCCGACCGTCCCTGCGGGTTGCCTAGCTGTGGCGCTTAGCGGCCGGCTGTCGATTTCATAACGGCGAGAGCGGATGACGACTGAAACCCTCGAAGACTATCTGGCTGGCGACTACCACCAGGACATGCAAGATATCCGCGAACTGAAGGAGACGCTCGGGCGAGCCGCGAACGTGTTCATTCATTCCTGCAACGACGGCAGATGGCCTTACGAGCGCCGCAGCCGGCACCCAGCCGGGGGTTCAGAGTTGGCAAGCGCCCACGTGTCACACGGAACCCAGGCGATGATCGCGGCCGCGCTCGGGAAGATGTGCGGACTCTGCGCCATGCCCGGTGGTGATCGCGCCCGGCTCAAATTGTCTGCTGACGAAGCCCTGAGGAGCACGCAGCAAGCTGGGCTTGAGTGCCTACTCGAGAGCCTCTCAGCTGGACAATTGCGGTCTGGCACGTTCGGAATGGAAGATCCCATAACACTGAGTCACGTTACCGAGTTGATAGTAGGTCTCACACTACTTGGAGATCGAAGCTCCGGGAAGAAACTCGCCGAGAGGGTGCAAAATGCGATCAGGCAACTTGCGACATTAGCGAAGGAGGACCCAGCCTCCTTGCGGGGCCTCATCCCGCGTTTGCCCGACTTCGGCTCTCGGGTGCAAGACGAGGGCTGTCCGAGGTTTCGACGACCGGATTACGTGGTGAACGCCTTCGTGCCGCTCCGCATCGTGCGTTGCGTAAACAATCTTTCGGTTGCCGGGATCGACTTGCGGCCGGGCGATGCGCACCCGGAGGCCAACCTCGAGAGCGCTGACTTTGATCCCTATCAACGCTACTTCGAATCGACATTGCACGATCAGCTCTCTTTCAGTGCGATTCCGGACAGTCGATTCGACGCGGCGGAACTCATTTTCTGCCTGGAAGGACTTCTGCTTTGCGGCCGACACGCGATCGACTCGCGCGTGTTTGAACATGTAGTCCACATCCTCAGGGACAAGCAAGAAATCAGTGCTCAATGGCGAGCAAACCGTCCGGTCTTCGCCACGCAGCAAGGCATGACGATGCTGCCGGTGAGCGTCGAGAGCGCCGTCTCACTCGTGAGGTCCATCGAGATCATGGACCGCCGGCAAGATTACCATCCCTTTAGCACGCTTGCCGTCCCGCTTGCGCGCCGTTTTTGGCGCTGGTTGCGTGCTCGCATGGTACAGTTCCGTGCGTTGGAAACGGGCATCCCAGAAACCGACAAGTTTTCTGAGTTCACGGGCTGGCACTCTGAACACGTCAATGACCCTGGTCTCATTCATCTGTGGGACACCAGTCAGGTCGTCGAATTCATGCTTGGCTACCGGCAAATGCTCCAGAGGAGTATCGCGGGGCGCACGCTACTCCTGTCCAGGCTCAAGATTGATCTTCCGGAACGAGAACTTTTGCCAGATTGGGAGGACAACTGGAAAACGAAGGCACTCAAGTATGAACCCCGATTGGGTAAAGGCAAAAAGATTTACGAAGACAAGCTTACTAAAGACTTTGTCCTCCCCTGGGGGCGGCGCGAGCCCGCAAACTTCTCGATTCTTCTCTACGGCCCGCCCGGGACAGGGAAAAGCAGCCTGGCGGAAAACCTCGCGAACGCGCTCGGGATGAGAATGATCACAGTTACCGTAAGCGATTTCCTCGGCGGCGGCGGTGCCAACGTGGAGGCGCGAGCGAAGGCTATCTTTCAAACCCTCGAGGCTCAGTTTGACACAGTTATTCTGTTTGACGAGATTGATAGCTTCCTTTTGGACCGTGACAGCGCCAGGTATGCAGCCCAAGACTCGCTCTTTCAGTTTCTGACGCCCGGCATGCTTACCAAGCTTAACGATCTTCGGAAAAAGGAGCGCTCGATATTTATCATCGCTACCAATTACGCCAATCGGATTGACCCTGCGATTAAGAGGCGTGGAAGGATCGATCAACACTACCTTTTGGTGCCGCCAGACGCACAAAAGCGCCTCGCCATCATTGAGAGGCTGCGGAAGGGTAAGGCGGTGGCGGGGGATCTAGCGGAACAAGTCCGCAAGCTCACCCTGCTTTTTGGGTATTCGGATCTCTCCGGGGTGGTAAAAGAGGCACGTGCTCGCGGCGGAACAGATCGGGACCTTGTGGACGCGCTACAATCCCCAGAATATCAGCCGTCCACGAGTATCGAAACCTACCTTGCTCGCTATAGCGAGGAACAATTCCCGTTTGATGAGCTGCTTGCGCTCGCTGATCTGAAAAAGGAGGTCGAGCGCGATTTTGACATCGAGAGATCAGATTTGCCGCATGCGCCCTCAGAACTTAGCGAGAAGTTGAAGAAGTTTAAGTCCGATCTGGCGGAGGCGGTGCAGCGACATCAGGCGGCGGAGGGAGGCAACGACGATGCGCCTCCTTAGCGGAGCGGGAAGAGCGGCTCAGATCCGCACGAGGTTGGAGCGGGAAGCATCCAAAATGAAGGGCTCGAGCGCGGAAGCAATGCCTGATCCCTCCACCCAGCCGCTCGCCGCGATTCGGCAGGTTTGGCGCTCAGCATTCGGCTCGCGTAGGGTCGCCTATCTCAGCGGGCCGATAACCACGGGGCAACGCTTCCTCGCGTGGTGGGAGGAATCGGGACACAAGCTCGATCCTTTGTCGCGTAAATATCGGGATGCGCTACGTACGCACGTGATAGGGCCGAACGAGGAAGCGCTAAGGGTTGCGGCCGAGCTGCTCCGCGCAAGCTGGGTTGAGCCGGTGATCGAGCCGGCGAGCCTCTTCGTAGCAGGGTGGACTCAGCGGCACTATTTGGAGTTGTGGGAGCAGTTCATCGTCGATCATGCGAACCGTATTCTGTTGATGGACGGCTGGGAGTATAGCGCTGGCTGTGCGTCCGAATTCTGCCGCGCGCACCTCGAGGGAATTCCCACTGCCAAGTTGGACGGCACGCCACTTGTCGCACGTGACGGCGTCAACGCGATCGCACGTGCGCTGGCGCAGGTGGAGGCGCTAGCGGTCCAGCCGGCTCATCTTATCGCCTCACTCAGGAGCGCGAAGACAAGGCTCGAAAATACGCTGCCCAGCATCACCTATGTCCCCGGTGGGGGCGTGCCGCGTAAGGATGCGTCTCTCGACCGACTTGCGGAGCTGATCAACGTTGCGCAATTCGTGAGCTATGAACCGCAGCACGATGAGCCAAAGCAGGCCTATTCGCGTGTGCTCGGGGAACAGCCGAACAAGATTTTTGCGGGCGTGTCGGAAGCGGCTGCCAAGCTGCTGTCTCGGAGCGCCGACGCCTCGGTGAACGTTCGCAGCTTCACACCGGAAAATCCGTTGAGTCGGGAATTTATTTATGGTCTTCGAAGTGTCGACGAGGTCGTGTTGGCGGTGGTGCGGCTAACGCGCGAAGGTCTGAACACGATCATCAATGAAACGGTGGACATACACGACGGCGGGGTGTCTGGCGTCCTTGTGGGGGACTTACTCGAGTTCGCGCCCGATGATACCCCGCGAGCCGTAGAAAAGCCGGGCACAGCATCATTGCCGCTGGGATGGGGGTTGCGGCTGCTCGCGACCGTCTATGGCTTCGAGCCAGACCTAGCAGTCCCGATTAACACGCGGCTGGAGTTCAGCCTGCATCCGCGGCCGCGGGGCTGGCGCCACACTCATACGCTCGGGTGGGAAATCGCTGAGCATGAGAGGTTGGACCTGCCCCCGCCGGTCCACTGGCCAAATCGGTTCAGCCGAATGATTGGCGACAAGGCGTTCGGGCTTTTAGTTGCCCATCACGTCGGGCTCCCCGTGCCGACCACGACTGTGATCAACCGCAGGGTGGCACCGTTCACATTCGGGCAGCGGACCAGTTCCGCCGAAGTCTGGTTTCGAACAGCGCCCACGGAGCAAATACCGGGTAAGTTTACAACCACCCGTGGCTGGACCGATCCCTTCAGGATTTTGGCAAGTGAGGACCCCGACCATCGGTCGATCGCATCTGTCCTCGCGCAGCACGGCGTGGAGCCGCTCTATTCCGGCGCCTCAATAGTTCTCCAGAACGGAGAAATCGCCACTGAGGGCCTGAGAGGAGCTGGGGACGCGTTTATGCAGGGAAGGGTACTCCCGCAGGACCTGCCCGAGCGGATTATTCGCGACGTCAATCGCCTGCACGCTGCCGCGCACGAGCTTGGCCCGGTTCGGCTCGAATGGGTTCACGATGGCGAGCGTGCCTGGGTCGTTCAACTGCATCGGGGAATAACGGTGAGCTCAGCGGACGTGCTCGTCCCTGGGGCCGCATCTCATTGGGTGCGATTCGAAGTCGCGGAGGGACTCGAGAACCTACGAGAACTGCTGAAACGGTTGAAGGCTGGCGAGGGCGTTCAGCTCTTGGGACGCGTCGGCCTGACCAGTCATGTAGCAGACGTCATCCGCAAGGCCGGAGTCCCTGCTCGCATGGAACGGCTCGATCGGGATGAAACGGGCTGAGTGTTTCAGCCGGGGTGGCTTACTGGGACGCCGCGATGGGTCGCCGCCGTCGGCTTTCGAAGAAGGTGCTCCTGTAAGCCGTCACTCCGCGCCGGGCCAGTCCCTCCCTCCGCCCGAATGACCGGTTTTCAATAGGCCTGCCTGGAAGCAGACGGACCGAAACCCACCCGACCCCGTTATCAGACAAGGCCGTTCGGCTAACACGCGCGCCGCCCGGTTTCTGGCGCTGGGTGAGTTTTATAGGCGAGGGGGAAAGGGTATATCTCCGCCTGTCCGCCGCCGAGCAGGTCAAACGCCTGTACGGGTCCTTCAGGCGGCCCCGGCCACATGCGGGCGGAACAGGGCCGAGTTTCCGCTAGTGCCAGGCCCCAAAAATCGTTAGCCATTAGCCAGGCGGTGACGATGGGCGTCGGAATTCGGGCGTATGCGCGACGATGGGGCGTCCGTCATCGGACGATCCAGTTCGCGATCGAGCGGGGAATAATCGTGCGGTTGCCGGACGGTACCATCGACCCCGAACAGGCCGACGCGAGCTGGGGGGAAGACCACCTCGCCCGCATGTATCCGCCGCCGGAGGACCCGGAGTGGGCCGCGCGCATCGACCGGGAGTTGGCCGAGATCAGGGAAGCCCTCCCGCCATGGACGGACGCGGAGCTCGACGAGCTCATGGCGGCGAGCCTTCGGTACGGCGGCAAGACCTGATCTGACCCTCTTGCGCGGCGCCGGGGCCGCGGGCAACGATTCGGCCATCCGACGTCGGAGGCGCCGCGGACAAGATCACGCCGACCGGCGAATCCGGGGCCCTGGTGATCGCGCTGGCCGGGCTGGTGACGTTCTACGGCGCCCATGCGGCGCCCGTGCTGGGCAAGGCGGTTGTGGAAATGGCGACCCGGGATGCGTCAGCATGGGCGGCGCACGAACGGGCTCAGAACCCCTCTGCGCCGGTGTCGCGCGCCGCCATGAGGAAGGCCAAGCGTCAGGCGGTCGAGCGAGGAAAGGCGAACGGCGCGGCGAAGGCAGCCAGGCTCGATCGGCCTGAATGGGAAACTCTGCGAACACGAGTGCGCGAGCGCCTCGCCGAGACGGGCGCTGACTTCGGCGCGCTCGCCCCGGAAATCGGGCGCACGCGGAACACGGTCCGGATCTCGTTGTTGAAGCGTGCGCCGCCGCCGCCGTCGCTCTCCCACCTCTTCACCGCCTGGCTGACCCGGGTGGAGGTTGTCCCGGCGGCGAGCGGGTTCGGCGGCGAAGGGCGAAGCCAAGCTCGAGCCGCGGCACCGCTTGCGCGCGACGCGCCGCGCGAGGGAACTCGACCCTGCCGGCACGTGCTGGCGGGTGGGTCGGTTCCGAGGACGCCCGAGCCTACATCAACGACCTCAACTCTGAGGCCGTTGGCGCGCCTCTGCTGCTGGCACGTTGGGGATGGCTGTAGGGAGCCCGCCATAGCTGGTGGTCCGTGATGGGCGCGGCACCAGGCACTGTGGCGGTTCGGGCAGTCGAAAAAGCAGTCCCGGCTGGTGTTGGACCCGCGCTGCCCGTCGTGGGCTCCGGCGTGAGGCGGATTCCTGAGCGGTACAGGGGGGTTTCCCCGGTCAGCCCCCCCACTGGAGGGAAGGCGAAGGGCCCACCCAGGGCGAGATTTCCGGGGTTAGGGTGGGGGTTCACCGGGACGAGGCCGCGCCCCCGAAGCGGGCGGCGCTCGAGGCCGTGCAGCGGTTGGCCGGGGATGGATAAGGGCCGGTGGGACTGCAAGACTGTTACCCCAGAGTTACCCCATGACCTATGTCCCGCCTGAAGCCGGCGGAAATCCTAAAGTGGCAGGGGAATCATAATCCCTTGGTCGGGGGTTCAAATCCCTCCGCCGCTACCGCCCAGGCCGGCTCGGTGCTGCGCGCCTGCACATCCCTTCGCTCCGAAACGTTACCGCTGTGATGCGCCTCACGGAGCGAACGTTGCCTCGATGATACAAAGCCGTCGCATCCTCGATTGGCACCCTCCTGCCAATTCGATGCGGCTCGCCAGCTTGCCGCCGGGTGGCTGCACCCGATGGTGCAGGGTGCACGCATCGGTGCTAACGCAGCGGCGAAATCTCGCGCGGGCGAGTGGGGAAAGACCGCGCCCTCGCATGGAAGGATCAGCCGCATGCCCAATCTCTCCGGGCGCATGAGCCAACTCGGCACCGAAACCGCCTTCGAAGTCCTGGCACGGGCAACCGCACTGCAGCGCCAGGGGCGGAGCATCGTCAATCTCGGAATCGGCCAGCCCGACTTTCCGACGCCCGCGCACATCGTCGAGGCCGGGCGGAAGGCGCTGGCCGACGGGCATCACGGCTATACGCCGGCGAACGGGATCCTGCCGCTGCGCGAAGCGGTGGCGGCCGATCTCTATCGGCGGCATGGTGTCGGCATCTCGCCCGAGCGCGTGCTGGTGGTGCCGGGCGGCAAGGTGACGATGTTCTTCGCGATCCTGATGTTCGGCGAGCCGGGCGCGGAGATCATCCATCCGAACCCGGGCTTCCCGATCTACGAGAGCGCAATCCGGTTTTCCGGAGCCATGCCGGTGCCGATGCGCCTGCACGAGCGGAAAGGGTTCTCGTTCGACGCCGAGGAAGTGCTGGGGCTGATCACGCCGCGGACGCGGCTTCTCATCATCAACAGCCCCGGCAATCCGACCGGGGGCGTGGTGCCGAAGGCCGAGCTCGATCGGCTCGTCGCGGGGCTCGCCCGGCATCCGCAAGTGGCGGTCCTCTCCGACGAGATCTATGGCGAGATGGTGTACGAGGGCGCGCATACGAGCCTCACCACCTATCCCGAGCTCGAGGGCCGGCTGATCCTGCTCGACGGCTGGAGCAAGACCTATGCGATGACCGGCTGGCGGCTCGGCTACGGCGTCTGGCCTGCCGCGTTGTTTCCGCATGCCGAGCGGCTGGCGATCAACTGCAATTCGTGTGTGAATGCGGCCGCGCAGCATGCCGGCATCATGGCGCTGACGGGGCCGCGCGAGCCTTCGCAGCGAATGATGGCCGCGTTTGCCGAGCGCCGCGCCTACATCGTTCCCGCCTTGCAGGGGCTGCCGGGCTTCCGCTGTGCTACCCCGGGCGGGGCCTTCTATGCATTTCCCAACATCAGCAATACGGGCTTCGATTCGCGGGCACTGCAGTCGAGGCTGCTGGAGGAGGCCGGCGTCGCCACGGTCTCGGGCACCAGCTTCGGTGCCTTCGGTGACGGGCATCTGCGTTTTTCCTATGCCGCGAGCCTCGAGGCGTTGCAGGAGGCGGTCGGCCGGATCGGCGATTGGCTGGAACGCCAGCAGCGGCACGAAGCGGCGCGGATCGAGGCGTGAGGCCGGCCACCAAGGAACCGCCCGATGGTCCCGCGCTACAGCCGCCCGGAAATGCAAGCAATCTGGTCGCCGCAGGCGCGGTTCGGCATCTGGTTCGAGATCGAGGCGCTGGCGGCCGAGGCAATGGCCGGGCTCGGGCAAATTCCCGAAAGCGCGGCCCGGCAAATTCGCGAGCGGGGCGCAAACGCGGTGGCGGCGATCGGTCCGGCCGAGATCGCACGGATCGAAGAAATCGAAGCCGAGACGCGGCACGACGTGATCGCGTTTCTGACCTGGCTCGGCGAGGCGATCGGGCCGGAGGCAAGCTTTCTTCACCTTGGCCTCACCTCGTCCGACGTGCTCGATACAGCGCTCGGCGTGCAGCTTGCACGCGCCTCGGATCTCTTGCTCGCCGATCTCGACCGGCTGCTCGGCACACTCAAGGCGCGCGCGTTCGAGCACAAATATACGCTGACCATCGGCCGCAGCCACGGCATCCATGCCGAGCCGACGACCTTCGGCCTCAAGCTCGCCGGGCATCATGCGGAGTTTGCCCGCGACCGCGCGCGGCTGGTTGCGGCGCGGGCGGAAATCGCAGTCGGCGCGATCTCCGGCGCGGTCGGGACCTTCGCGCATCTCGACCCGAGCATCGAGGCGCGTGTCTGCGCGCAGCTTGGGCTCACGCCGGAAACAATCTCGACGCAGGTGATCCCGCGGGACCGGCACGCGGTTTTCTTCGCCGTGCTGGCCGTGGTCGCCGCGGGAATCGAGCGGCTGGCAACGGAGATCCGGCATCTGCAGCGCTCGGAGGTGCGTGAGGCGGAGGAGTTCTTCCATCCGGGCCAGAAGGGTTCGAGCGCGATGCCGCACAAGCGCAACCCGGTGCTCTCGGAGAACCTGACGGGACTTGCGCGCATCGTGCGCGCCGCAATTGTTCCGGCGCTCGAGGACGTGGCGCTCTGGCACGAGCGCGACATCAGCCACTCGAGCGTGGAGCGGGTGATCGCGCCGGATGCGACCATCGCGCTCGACTTCGCACTCGTGCGCGCCGCCGGGCTGATCGAGCGGCTGACCGTTCATCCCAAGCGAATGCTGGAGAATCTGGAGAGCCTCGGCGGCGTCGTGCATTCCGGCGAAGTCCTGCTGGCGCTGACGCGCGCCGGCATCCGGCGCGAGGACGCCTATCGGATCGTCCAGCGTAACGCGATGGCAACCTGGGAGCGGCTCGGCCGGCCGGGGGCAAAGACGTTTCGCGAGAATCTCGAGGCGGATCCCGAAATTGCCGGACGTGTGCCCAAAGCGGCGCTGGACGCGGCGATGGATCCGCGGCGGCATCTCGCAGCACTCGATCAGCTCTTCACCCGCGGCTTCGGCGAGCCCGGGCCGGCGCTTGCCGCCGCCTGAGTGCCCGGGCGAGACGAAGTCGTCCTTGACGATTGTTGCCGACGGCCTCGCCGCCTGTTCCGGGACGGCGTGCCGTTGACTCGTCCCGCCGGGCCGCCTACTCCGCCCGAAAGGGAGAGATGGGACGATGAACGAAAGCGAACGTCGCGCTGCAGGCTCCCTCGCCGCGGTTTTTGCCGTGCGGCTGCTTGGCCTTTTCATGATCTATCCGGTGTTCGAGGCGTACGCGCACGGCCTCCGCGGTGCCACGCCGATGCTGATCGGCCTGGCACTCGGGGCCTACGGCCTGACGCAGGGCCTGCTGCAGATCCCGTTCGGACTTCTGTCGGACCGCGTCGGGCGGAAGATCATGATCACGATCGGGCTGCTTTTGTTCGCCGGCGGCAGCGTGATCGCCGCGCGCGCGGGTTCGATCGAGGGCGTGTTGCTCGGACGCATCCTGCAGGGCGCCGGAGCGGTCGGTTCGGTCATTCTGGCACTGGTCGCCGACCTCACGCGGCCGGAAGTGCGCACGCGTGCGATGGCCATGGTCGGCGTCACGATCGGCCTCGCGTTTGTCGTCGCGATCGTGCTCGGGCCGATCTTCAACGCCGTGATCGGCGTTCCCGGCATCTTCTGGCTGACGGCGCTGCTCGCGCTCGTCGGCATCGGCATCACGCTCGGTGCCGTGCCCCAGCCGGAGCAGCTTTCCGTGCAGCGCGAGGCAGAGGCGGTGCCGCAGCTTTTCGCGCGCGTGCTGAAGGACCGCGAGCTGCTGCGCCTCGATCTCGGGATTTTTTCGCTGCACGCGATCCTGACCGCCAGCTTTTTAGCCGTGCCGGTCGTGCTCGCCGCCGTGTTCGGCACCGGCACCAGCCGTGAATGGATGATCTATCTGCCGGTGCTCGTAGTGTCGGTTGCGCTGATGGTGCCGGCGGTGATCCTGGCCGAGCGGCACGGCATGATGAAGCAGGTTTTCATCACCGCGATCGCGGTGCTCGCGGCGACGGTTTTTGCGCTCGGCTTCGCCGGACGGAACGGAGTCGTGGTGATCGTGGCGCTGGTTCTCTTCTTCGCCGCCTTCAATTCGATGGAGGCGATGCTGCCCTCGCTCGTCAGCCGGTTTGCGCCGCCCGATGCCAAGGGCACGGCGATGGGCATCTATTCCAGCCTGCAGTTCTTCGGCATCTTCGTGGGCGGCGCGATCGGCGGCGTAGCACTTTCGCTCGGCGGCGCACGCGGCGTTTTCCTGTTCACGACGCTGGTCGCGCTCGGCTGGCTCGCGACCGCGCTCGCCATGCCGCGCCCCGCCAGCGCCAGGACCAGGCAGGGCGGCGCAGCCGAGGCCGAGGAGGCCCACGGCGGCGGCGTTGCCCGATAGCGGGATCGGAGGGCGGCGTCATCGGCGCGCGCAGGCGCGGACCGCTTCGTAGCGCCGCCGCCTGAGCGGTGTGTACGGTCGTCGTCCGGATCGCGCCAAGCGAAGATTTTCCCCTGATCCTCGCCGCCAATCGCGACGAGCGGACCGACCGGCCGTGGGACCCTCCGGACGCGTGGTGGCCCGAGCAGAAAGATGTGATCGGTGGGCGCGACCGGTCCGCGGGCGGCACCTGGATGGCGATCAATGCAGCCGGGGTCGTCGCGTGCGTGCTGAACCGCCCCGGCAGCCTCGGCCCCGCTCCGGGCAAGCAAAGCCGCGGGCTTCTGCCACGCATCGCACTCACAAAGCCAAAGGCCGCCGCCGCCGCCGAGGCGATCGCTCTGCTCGATGCAGGGAATTTCCGCCCCTTCAACCTGGTGCTGGCCGACGCCCGGGGCGCGCTCTTCCAGCGTTGGGAAGGTTCCGGGTCCGCCGCAAGCGTCGATCTCGCGCCGGGCACGCACATGGTCACCGCGCACGATCCTGACGATCCGGGAAGTCCGCGCATCGTGCGCTATCTGCCGCGCTTCCGGGCGGCGCCGCCACCGCGGCCGGAAATCGGCGATTGGGAGGAGTGGAAGAAAATCCTGATGGACAAGTCGGGACCGCCGGGCAGCGAAATCAATGTGCCGGAGCGGGCGGGCTTCGGCACAATCTGCTCGTCGCTGGTCGCGATTCCTCGGGCCGGCCCGCCGATCTGGTTGTTCGCGGCCGGGCCGCCGGACCGCGCGGCATTCCTGCCCGTGGCGCTGCCGGCGCTCAGCCGCCGGTGACGCTCATGTGCCGCGATACGGAGACGCGGCCCCGGCGACGGTCGATCACGAAGTCATGGCCCTTCGGCTTGCGCGTGATCGCCTCTTCGATCGCCGCCTCCAGCAATGCGTCGCCCGCGCTCTGCCGGAGCGGGCCGCGCAGATCCGCCGCGTCCTCCTGGCCGAGGCACATGTAGAGCGTGCCGGTGCAAGTGACCCTGACCCGGTTGCAGCTTTCGCAGAAATTGTGGGTCATCGGCGTGATGAAGCCGACGCGGCAGCCGGTTTCGGCGACGCTGTAATAGCGTGCGGGCCCGCCCGTGCGGTAGTCGGTTTCGGCCAGCGTGAACCGGCGCTTCAGGCGCGCGCGCACCAGCGAGAGCGGCAGATACTGATCGACGCGGTCCGGCCCGATCTCGCCCATCGGCATCGTCTCGATCAGGCAAAGATCGAAGCCCTGCTCGCCACACCACTCGACGAGGCGCTCGATCTCGTCCTCGTTCACACCCTTGAGGGCCACGGTATTGATCTTGACGGCAAGCCCCGCGGCACGCGCCGCGGTCAGGCCATCGAGCACCTGGCCGATCCGGCCCCAGCGGGTGATGGCGGTGAATTTCTCCGCCTCCAGAGTGTCGAGGCTGACATTGATCCGCCGCACGCCGGCGGCGCGGAGGCCTGCCGCATGGCGCGCGAGCTGCGTGCCGTTGGTGGTGAGGGTGAGCTCGTCGAGGCCGTGGCCGAGCCGCGCCCCGAGGCTGGCGAAGAGCCGCATCACGTCGCGCCTGACCAGCGGCTCGCCGCCGGTCAGCCGAAGCTTGCGGACGCCGAGACGGATGAAGGCGGCGCACAGCCGGTCGAGCTCCTCGAGCGAGAGTACCTCGGCCTTTGGCAGGAACGTCATGTCCTCCGCCATGCAGTAGACGCAGCGGAGGTCGCAGCGGTCCGTCACCGACACGCGAAGATAGGTAATGCCACGCCCGAACGGATCGATCATCCTGCGCTCATCGAGCCCCGGGCAAAGATCTCGGGCCGCCCGCGCTCATGTCAAGATCGGCTTCTTCCAGGCTTTCCAGGCGCACCACGAGCGCGTTCACCACGACCTTCCCCGCATGCTCGAACGTGACGGTGACCCGGCTGCCGATGGCAGACTGTACTTGGCCGAGGCCCCAGTCCGGCCGATCCGGATGACGCACGAACTGGCCGGGTGCGAAGGCGGCTCCGGCAGGAACGGGCACAGGCTTTCTCCCTTGGCGTCCTCATGGAGCGGCATGGTAGGCTCTGATCACGGGGCTGTGTATCATGGCGCCGTCGGCCTCTCCAGGGTCCTGACCCGAAGGTCTCGACCCAAGGGTCTCGACCCAAGGGTTCTGACCGGAGGGTCTCGACCCAAGGGCTCGACTTCGAGGCGGTCCGCGGCGTAGATCCAATTCGGAGGGAGAACGATGGCCGGCAAGGACAGGATCCGTGGCGGCAGACGAGGCGAGCGCGCCCTTGCCGGACCCCATTGACGGACCCCTGGGGCTCGCCCAGTGCCTGTGCGCCCGACTCTGCCACGATATCGCGGGTTCGCTTGGCGCGCTCTTGGCATCTCTGGAGCTCGCGGGTGAGCAGGCGGGTCCGGCCCAGGGCACTGCCGAGGAAGCGATCGCGCTGGCAGGCGATACCGGGCGGACGCTGGTAGCCCGGCTTCGGCTTTTGCGAGCCGCCTGGGCCGGCAACGACGCACCGCTCGACCTGCCGTCGCTGCTCGACCTGGCGCAAGGACTGTCCGCGCGGCGGGTCCGGCTCGATCTCTCGCAACTACCGCCCGAAACGGTCTTTCCCCCGGCGGCTGGGCAGGTCGTGCTCAACCTCGTGCTGCTTGCCGCCGAGGCCCTGCCCGCCGGCGGATCGATCTGGTTCGATCAAGCGGCGGAGGGGGATCTGCTGATTGGCGCTGCCGGCCCGGAGAGCGCTTGGCCTGAGGGCCTTGCGGCGGCCCTGGCCGGCGATGTGCGGATTGTCGGACCGCGCGAACTGCAGGCCCCGCTGACCGTGCTGCTTGCCCGTGCTGCCGGTTTTGGCCTCTCGATCCTGATGCCGGCCGGGCCATCGCCGCCGCCCGGGGCGCCGCCGCTTCTGCTCGATTTCGGAGCAGGCGCAGCCTCGCCTTGATCGGTGGGCGTGGGTCCGGCAACAATGCCGCATGCGTGATTTCTCCGATCTTTCCGAGCGCGAGATCCTGGCCCTGGCCATCGGCAACGAGGAGGAGGATGGCCGCATCTATGCCGACATCGCGGACGGGCTCAGGGCCGATTATCCCGCGACGGCAAAGGTGTACGAGGAAATGGCGGCGGAGGAAGGCGAGCACCGGCGCCAATTGATCGATCTCTACCGGCAGAAGTTCGGCGAGCACATTCTGCTGATCCGCCGCCAGGATGTGCGCGGCTTCATCATCCGGCGCCCGGTCTGGCAAGTCCGCCCGCTCGGCCTCGACGCCGTGCGCAAGCAGGCGCAGCTCATGGAGCTGGAAACGACGCGCTTCTATCGGCGCGCCGCCGGCCGTACCAGCGACGCCTCGATCCGCAAGCTGCTCGGAGATCTCGCGGAGGCGGAAGTGCAGCACGAGCACACGGCCGATAGGCTGATGGCGGAAAACCTGCCGCGGGAGGTGCGCGCGGCAGAGGACCAGACGGCGCGGCGGCTGTTCGTACTGCGGGTGATTCAGCCTGGTCTCGCTGGACTGATGGACGGTTCGGTCTCCACGCTCGCGCCGGTGTTCGCCGCCGCCTTCGCCACCGGCCACCCGCTGGACGCCTTCCTGGTCGGGCTTGCCGCTTCGCTCGGCGCCGGCATCTCGATGGGATTCGCGGAGGCGCTTTCCGACGACGGCAGCCTCACCGGGCGCGGTGCTCCATTGGGTCGCGGGGCCATTACCGGCCTGATGACGACGCTTGGCGGCATCGGCCATACGCTGCCCTTCCTGATCCCGAATTTTCATACTGCGCTTGCGGTCGCGGTTGCCGTGGTCGTCGTGGAGCTGCTTGCGATCAGCTGGATTCGCTGGAAATACATGGAGACATCACCGGTCGCGGCGACCCTTCAGGTCCTGCTTGGCGGCATCCTCGTGTTCGCAACCGGGGTCCTGCTCGGCAACGCCTGACGGGCCCTGCCGCCAGTTTGCGTCCGAGCAGCAAGCATTCTTCACGCTTTGTCACGGGCGCTTGCCGGGCCGGCTCCGCCATCGAGGCGGGTCGCTCGCGCTCTCGGAGGGACCCGGCGCGTACAATCGAAGGAATCGCGACACGCCGGGGTTTTCTATTCCGTGTCAGTTCGTGCGGACGATGTGTCCCGTCTCTGTGTTGATTGCGAAGCGGGCGACGACGTCGCCGTGCGCGGTCACGAAAGCGAAGCTCACGGTGTTGTCGGCGTTCGGCGTCACGTCGCCCACCGTCCAGCTATGCTGGCCGTTGCGCAGCAGGATCGCCTCGCCGAGGATCTTCACGTCCTGAGGCGTAAGGGCGAGGTTTGCCGGCCGATGAAAGAGGCCCCAGGTGCGCATGCGCTCGAACAACGCACGGCGCATCTCTTGGCCATGCATCCAGGGGCCCCGATGGCCCTGCATCCATGGCCCGCCGGCCATCCACGCGCGCGCGGCCGGACCACCGCCAGGGCCGCCTCCGGGCGGCCCAACCACGATGATCCGTGGCTGGGCGCTGCCGGCAGCGCCGAAGGGGGCGGGCGCCTGGCCGCCCATCGGTCCGCGGGGCATCACGCCGGGAGCCGGCGTGGTGGCCTGCGAGGTCCCGGGCGAAGCGGCCGTAGTCTGGGCCGAAACACCGGGCGAGAGAGCGAGGGCGCCGACGCCGGCGAGAGAAGCAGCGGCAATCGCGGTCAAAGTGAGCTTGCGCATCGATTTCTCCGGAAATGACGGGGATTCCGGATATAGGCAGGCACACTGGACGGAGCAGCCATGAAGTGCAACGGAGTGCAACGCACCCTGCCGGACGGGTCGATCCGGCGGTAGTGTGGCGCGATGGAGATGGAAACGGCCCAGCACATCCTCGTCGTCGACGACGACCGGGAGATCCGGGAGCTCCTGGCGCGCTTTCTCGAACGCAACCGGTTGCGTGTCACCGCAGTCAGGGACGCCCGCGACGCGCGCCGGGCATGGCCGCACGCGCACTTTCATCTGGTCGTGCTCGATTTGATGTTGCCCGGCGAGAGCGGGCTCGAGTTCGCGCGTTGGCTGCGCAGCCAGTCCGACGTGCCGATCATCATGCTGACGGCGATGGGCGAGGAGACCGACCGGATCGTTGGCCTCGAGCTCGGCGCGGACGATTATGTGGCCAAGCCGTTCAATCCGCGTGAGCTGCTGGCGCGCATCCGGGCGGTGCTTCGTCGCGCCGGAGAGCCGGCGGCGCGCCGGGAGACGGCGGGCGCGACGGCACTGCAGTTTGCGGGTTGGACGCTCGAGCCGGCGCGCCGACGACTCTTGAACCCGGAAGGCGTGGAGGTGCCGCTGACCGGCGGCGAATACGACCTTCTGCTGGCGCTGGTGGAGCGGGCCAACCGGGTGCTGACGCGCGACATGCTGCTCGATCTCTTGCGCGGGCGGCAGGCGGGACCGTTCGATCGCGCCATCGACGTTGCCATCAGCCGGCTCAGGCGCAAGCTCGATGACGACGGTCGCCGCGCGCAGCTCATTAAGACCGTTCGCGGCGGCGGCTACGTGCTGGCCACCTCAATCGAGCGCCTGTGAGACGAAGGTGACGCGCTGATGACGCTGTGGCCGCGAAGCCTGGCAGCGCGGACCGCGGTGGTATTGCTGGTGGCACTTGTCGTTGTGCAAGTAGCGGGGCTGACGATCGACGCGCTCGATCGGGGCGATCTGCATCGCCTCGGG
>Ga0335075_10001009_pt1 | contig 47451 bp, 35 predicted proteins | sample Lox_Sample_24_FD_206723 | JGI IMG/M metagenome (GOLD analysis project Ga0335075, IMG submission 206723) | Soil microbial communities from Loxahatchee National Wildlife Refuge, Florida, United States - Lox_Sample_2.4 | ecosystem: Environmental > Terrestrial > Soil > Wetlands | place: USA... | reverse complement strand
CGCACTTGAGCCACCAGTAGGCGGAGTGCAGGCCGTGCGCGTGGTGGCCGCCGGTCGGCGTCAGGCCGGCCGCGGTCAGCTTCGCGGTGAGCTCGGCGCGAGTGAAGATCCGCACGTGCCCGCCGGGGACCTGGTGGTACTCGCGCGACAGGGCCCAGCAGATCCGTTCCGGCAGCCAGGCGGGCACCGTGACCGCGACGGTGCCGCCCGGTCGCAGCACGCGGGCGATCTCCGCCATGGCGGCGGCGTCGTCCGGGATGTGCTCGAGGATCTCCGCGGCGATGATCGCGTCGAACGTGCCGTCGGCGAACGGCAGGCGCGTGGCGTCGGCGGACACGGCGGCGGCCCCCGCGGGGTATGGGGCCTCGCCTTCCGCCCGCATGGCGGCGAACATGCCGCCGACCGGGGGGAGTTCCTTCTGGTCGAGGTCGGCCGCCACGACGCGGGCGCCGCGCCGGTAGGCCTCGAAGGCGTGGCGTCCCGCGCCGCAGCCGAGATCGAGGACGCGGTCGCCGGGCTTAATAGGAAATTTCGTGAAATCGACGGTCAGCAACCGGGCTCCCCGTTGATCACCTTCCGGTACAGCGCCTCGGTCGCGGCGGCGACCGCGGGCCAGGCGAAGCGCTCCCGCACGCGCGCCAGGGCGCGCGTGGCGAGCAGCGCGCGGGCCGCCTCGTCGTCGAGCAGGCCACCGAGCGCGGCGGACAGCTCTTCCGGGTCGCCCGGCGGCACGAGCAGCGCGCCCTCCCCGGTGACCTCGGGCAGCGCCCCGGCCCTGCTGGCGACCAGCGGCGTGCCCGACGCCATGTGCTCAACCGCGGGCAGCGAGAACCCCTCGTACAACGAAGGGATCACCGCCACCTCGGCCGAGGCGAGGACCCGGGCGTACTCCGCGTCGGGCAGCCCGCTCGCGAACGTGACCCGGTCACCCAGGGCCAGCTGCGCGACCTGCTGCCTGGTGGCGGCGGACGGCGTGCCGATCACGACGAGGTGCGCGTCGCGCTCGGTGACGAGCTTGGCGAGCGCGCGCAGCAGCGTCGGCAGCCCCTTGAGCGGCGAGTCGGCGCTGGTCACGGTGACTATTCGGCCGGGTACACGTGGCTGCCCGGTGCGCGGCCGGAACAGCCGGGTGTCCACGCCGAGCGGGATAATGTGCACGTCTCTGGGATTTACCCGGAAATCACGGCATATGTCGTCCTTAGAGGAGGATGACACCGTGATCAACGGCCCCGCGCGCCGCGCCACCCGCCCCTGCATTCGCACGAACCCGTACCAGCGGCTCTTGTTCAGCCGCTCCAGCAGGCTCCGCCCGGCCAGGTCGAGCCGCCGGTCCACCGTGATCGGGTGGTGGATCGACGTGACGAGCGGCAGGCCGAGCCGCCGGACGCCGAGCATGCCGTAGCCGAGGCCCTGGTTGTCGTGCACGATGTCGAAGTCGCCCGGCCTTGACCGCAGCGCCCGGAGCGCCCGCACGCTGAACGTCAGCGGCTCGGGGAACGCGCCGCCCCACATCATCGCGACCTCGAGCGCGTCCGCCCAGTCGCGCAGCTCCTCGCGGCCCGGGGTGCGGAACGGGTCGTCGTCCCGGTAGAGGTCGAGGCTTGGCACCTCGTGCAACACGGGGCCGGGGTCAAGCGAGGGGTAGGGCTGGCCCGAGAACACCTCGACGTGGTGCCCGCGCGCGGCGAGTTCCCTGCTCAGCTGGCGCACGTACACGCCCTGCCCGCCGGAGTGCGGTTTGCTGCGGTACGACAGCAGCGCTATGCGCAGTGGACGGTTCACTGAGGCCACGGGGCACCTTACCAGGCGGTAGGGTCGCAGGTCTGGGTCAGGCCGCTGCCATGCCGCCGACGGCGAGGCCGATCAGGTAAGTGAAGCCCGCGGCGATCGCGCCGAGCATGAGTTGCCGCAGCGCGCCGCGCCAGAACGGCCGGGCGGTGAGCCGGGCCACCAGCCCGCCGCCGACGATCGCGGCGAGCGCCGACAGGGCGAGCGCCACCCATAGCGCGTCGAACCCGAGCGCGTAGGGTGCCAGCGGGATGATCGCGCCGATCGCGAACGAGACGAGCGACGCCCCGGCGGCCACGTAGGGCGAGGGCAACTCGGCCGCGTTAACCCCGAGCTCCTCCAGCGTGTGCACGGCGAGCGCCTTGTCCGGGTGGGCGGAGATCTCCGCGGCGGCCTGCCGGGCGGTGGCGGCGCTCATGCCCTGGCGGCGCAGCATGCCGACGAGCTCGATCTGCTCGGCGGCGGCGTTGTTGGTGAGCTCTTGCCGCTCCTTGTCCACCTCGGACTGAACCAGCTCGTTCTGCGAGGAAACGGACACGAATTCCCCCGCGGCCATGGAGAACGCGCCGGCCGCGAGCCCCGCGAGCCCGGTGAGCAGGATCGCGTGCTGCGAGCCGCCGCCACCGCCGACGCCGGAGATCAGCGAGACGTTGGTGACGAGCCCGTCCATCGCGCCGAAGACGGCCGGGCGCAGCCAGCCACCCGATACGTCCCGGTGCTCGGGGTAACGGTGGTGGTGGTCGTTGTGGTCCAGCTCAGAGGTCGACACGGTGCCATTGTAGGTAAGGACACTCGCCACCCGTTCTCAGGTGCGTGGGCTGGCATGATGTGGCATGTGACGACAGTTGAGGCGGGCGCCGAGCCCACCCGGCGCTGGCACGCCGAGCGCGCCTGGCTCGCAGGCGCTCAGCTCGCAGGCGCTCAGCTCGCAGGCGCTCAGCTCGCAGGCGCTCAGCTCGCAGGCGCTCAGCTCGCGAGCGACGTGCTGATCGAGGCGCGCGGCGCGCGGTTCACCGCCGTCACACCGGGAACTCCCGCGGGAAGCGTACCGCCGGGCACGGTGCGGCTGCCCGGCCTCACCCTGCCCGGCCTGGCCAACGCGCACTCGCACGCGTTCCACCGCGCGCTGCGCGGCCGCGCGGGAATGGGTGGCGCCACGTTCTGGGCCTGGCGCGAGCGCATGTACGCGGTCGCCGAGCGGCTCGGCCCTGACACCTACTTCGACCTCGCCCGCGCCGTCTACGCCGAGATGGCGCTGGCCGGCGTCACCTGCGTCGGCGAGTTCCACTACCTGCACCACGCCGCGGGCGGTAAGCGCTACAGCGACCCGAACGAGCTGGGTCGGCTCCTCATCCGCGCCGCCGCTGCCGCCGGCCTGCGGATCACCCTGCTCGACGCCTGCTATCTGGCCGGCGGGTTCGTCGCCGGAGGCGACCCGGTGCCGCTGGCGGGAGTGCAGCTCCGGTTCGGCGACGGCTCCGCCGGGGCCTGGGCGGAACGGGTCTCGGGCTTCGGTTGTGACTCCCTCGGCATGGCGGCGCCCCACGCCCGCCTCGGCGCGGCCGTTCACTCGGTGCGCGCGGTCCCGCCCGGGCAGCTGCCCGAGATCATCGCGTGGTCGCGCGCGCACGGCGCGCCCGTGCACGCGCACCTGTCGGAGCAGCCGCTGGAGAACGCCGAGTGCCTGGCCGCCTTCGGCCAAACCCCCGCGGAGGTGCTCTACGACGCGGGGGCGCTCGGGCCGCGCACGACGCTGGTCCACGCCACGCACCTGAGCGAGCGCGACGTGGAGCTGCTCGGCGGCTCGCGGTCGACGGTGTGCATGTGCCCGCTCACCGAGGCCGACCTCGCCGACGGCGTGGGCCCGGCGCCGGCGCTCGCGGCGGCCGGGTCACCGCTCGCGCTCGGCAGCGACGGCCACAGCGTCATCGACCTGCTCGAAGAGGCCCGCTGGCTGGAGCTTTCGCAGCGGCTGGTGACCAGGCGGCGCGGGCACTTCGGCGTCGCCGGCCTGGTCGCCGCGGCGACGACGGCCGGCCACGCCTGCCTTGGCTGGCCCGAGGCGGGGGAGATAGTGCCCGGCGCGTACGCTGACCTCGTGACGCTGCCCCTGGACTCGCCCCGGCTGGCCGGCGGCGGTAACGACCCGCTGGCCGTGGTGCTCGCCGCGGGTACCGCGGCGGACGTGCGGAACGTGGTGGCGTCGGGCATGGACGTGGTCCGCGACGGGCACCACTTGCTCGTGGACGACGTGCCGGGTGAACTCGCCGCCGCCATTGGCGCGGTGCTCGACTAGCGGCCGGCGCGAATGGCCCGCTCCTTGCTGATCACCAGGATCGGCGAACTCGTCACGAACGCTCCCGACGGCGGCGAGCCAGGCGGCTTCGCCGCCATCAACGACGCGGCCCTGATCATCGAGGGGAACAAGGTGGCGTGGACCGGGCCCGCCGCCCGCGCGCCGGTCGCCGACGAGTTCCTTGACGCGGGCGGCCGCACGGTGCTGCCCGGGTTCGTGGACTCGCACGCGCACCTGGTATTCGCGGGGGATCGGTCCGCCGAGTTCGCCGCGCGGATGGCGGGCCGGCCCTATCAGGCGGGCGGCATCCGGGCGACGGTCGCCGCGACGCGCGCGGCCACCGACGCCGAACTGCGCGCCGGGCTGCACCGGCTCGCGGAGGAGATGCTCAGGCAGGGCACGACGACGTTCGAGTGCAAGTCCGGCTACGGGCTCACCACGCCGGACGAGGCCCGCTCGGTGGCGCTCGCCGCCGAGCTTACCGACGAGGTCACTTACCTCGGCGCGCACGTGGTTCCCGCCGAGTTCGCGGCCGACCCGGCCGGCTACGTCGACCTGGCGTGCGGGCCGATGCTGGCCGCGTGCCAGCCGTACTGCCGCTGGGTGGACGTGTTCTGCGAGCGCGGCGCGTTCGGCGCGGACGAGGCGCGCGCGGTGCTGACCGCCGGCCTGGCGCGCGGCCTGCTCCCGCGGGTCCACGCGAGCCAGCTCGGCCAGGGACCTGGCATCCGGCTGGCCGTTGAGCTTGGCGCGGCCTCCGCCGACCACTGCACGTTCCTCACCGAGGAGGACGTGTCGGCGCTCGCGTCGTCGCTCACCGTCGCCACCCTGCTGCCCGGTGCGGAGTTCAGCACCAGGCAGCGCTACCCGGACGCGCGCAGGCTACTTGACGCCGGCGTGACGGTCGCCCTGGCGACCGACTGCAACCCGGGCACGTCGTACACGACGTCGATGTCGTTCTGCGTGGCCCTCGCGGTGCGCGACATGCGCATGACGACGGAGGAAGCGGTCTGGTCGGCGACCGCGGGCGGCGCCCGCGCGCTGCGCCGCACCGACGTCGGCTACCTGGCCCCGGGCGCGCGGGCCGACCTCGTCATCCTCGACGCGCCGTCGCACGCGCACCTCGCGTACCGGCCCGGCGTTCCCCTCATGCACGCGGTCTACCAGTCGGGCATCCCCCGCCCGGCCGTAGACGCCTACAGCACGGGGTAACGGCCGCGGAAGCGGACCAGCGGCTCGCCGGCCTCCGCCACGTAGGCCACGTCCTCGACCGCGGCGATCACCAGCAGGTGGTCGCCGGCCGGCACCCGGCGGGCGACCGAGCATTCAAGCGCGGCCAGGCCACCAAGAGGTATCAGCGCACCCGACGAAGGCCCGCGCAGGTGCGGCACGGCGTCGAGGATCAGCCGCGCGCTCGGCCGCCCCTCCGCCGCGAACTGGCCCGCGATCAGCTTCTGGGCCGCGGACAGCAGGGTGACCGCGAACCGCAGCGCCGGGAGCGACGGGCGGCTGAGCACCTCCGCCGGGTAGGAGCCCGCGATGAGCGACACCGCGACCAGCGGCGGGTCGAGCGACACGGGAACGAACGCGCTGACGGTCGTGCCGATGTCGTCGCGGTCATCCGCGATCGTGACGAGCGTGACCCCCGCCGCCCACGCGGAAAGGGCGGCGGGCAGGTCGCTGACGGGCACCAGAATCCGTTCGGCCGCTAGCTGATGGTCCACGCCCCTGGCAACATGAGCGGCCCGTACGGCGGCAGCCCGGCCGCCGCGGCGAACCGCCAGGCGGGACCCCAGCCGTCGGAGAACAGCGCGGCGAGGGTGCCCGCGCCGAGCTGGGCCCGTGCGGCGGGCCTGGCCTCGCTCGACTCGGCGGGCCGCAGCTGGTCGAGCGGGCCGAGCCGCGGGTAGACCCGCACCGGCGCGTCCGCGGGCAGGCCGGCCCGCTTGCGGGCGATCGCGATCGCCTCGCGCAGCCCGCCGGCCTCGTCGGCCAGCCCGTTGGCGATGGCGTCGGCGCCGGTCCAGACCCGGCCGCGGGCCAGCTCGTGCACCCGCTCGGCGGGTAGCCGCCGCCCGGAGGCCACCTTCTCAGTGAAGTCGGCGTAGACCGCGTCAAGCCAGTCGTTGATCCGCGACCACTCGGCCTCGGAGAACGGCCGGGACGAGGAGAACATCGTCGCGCTCGCCGCGCCGGCGCCGTCCGTGATCGAGTCGGTCGTCACCCCGGCCCGGCCGAACAGGTCCCGCAGCACCGGCTTGCCCATGAAGACCCCGATGGACCCGGTGATCGTGCCCGGCTGCACCACGATCACGTCGGCCGGGGCCGAGATGAAGTACCCGCCGGACGCGGCCACGTCGCCCATCGAGACGACCACCGGCTTGCCCGCGGCACGGAGCCTGACCACCTCGCGCCAGATCACGTCGGACGCCGTGTACGAGCCGCCGGGGCTGTTGACCCGCAGCACGATGGCGCGCGCCCCGTCGTCGGCGCCGGCGGCCCGCAGCGCCGCCGCCACCGTGTCCGAGCCCATGCCGCTGCCGCCAGGACCGCCCCGGCCGCTGCGGCCCTGCCTGATGGCGCCGTGCGCGTAGATCGTCGCGACGAACCGCTCGTGCTGCCCCGGCGCGATGCCCTGGACGCTGCTGCCAAGCCGCCGCGGCAGGTCGGTCAGCGACTGCGTGCGCTGGTAGCGCTGCAGGTACAGCAGCGTGGCATCCTGCCCGGCGTCCTTGCGGACCTCGTCGTAGACCTGATCGCGGTACTTCAGGCCGTCGACCAGGCCCTCGGCGAGCGCCTGCTCCGCGAGGAACGGCCCGCGCCCGAGCAGCGCCGTGGCCCGCTCGACGGAAAGGCCGCGGCCTGCGGCGATCACGCCCGCGAGCTGCTCCGTCACCGACTCGGCCAGCCGCGCGGCCGCCTCCCTGGCGGGCCCGGTGAACCCGGACTCCGTGAGCTGGTCGGGCGCGGACTTGTACTCATGCCGTTTCGCGCTCTCAAAGCCGATGCCGAGCTTCTCCAGCGCGCCGTGCAGGAATACCTGCTCGACGGCGACGCCGGTGAGCCCGAGCGCGCCCGACGGCTGCAGGTAGATCCGGTCGAACCCGGTGGCCAGGTAGTAGGGCACGTTGCCGTGCACGAAGTCGCCGAACGACTCGGACCACGCCACCGTCAGCTTGCCCGAGCGGCGGAAATCGCCGATCGCGGCGCGCAGTTCCTGTGCCTTGGCCAGGCCCATCCGCGGGCCGCCGACCTTGACCACGAGCGCACGTACCCGGTCGTCTCCGGCGGCCCGGCGCAGCCCGTCGAGCAGGTCCTGCAGGCGCGTCCGGCGCATGGTGAGCAGGGCCGACACGGGATCGGTGGGCGGTCCCTCGGCGATGCCGTCCGTCAGGTCAAGCTCAAGGATGAGCGGCCCTGTCCTGCGCTGCCGCATGCGAACCAGGGATGATGCCAGCCTCGCGTCTGCCATGCGGCTAGCTTACGTGGGGAAGAACAATAAGAAAGTTAGGTGGTGACCGCACATCGCTTCCCAAGTGGCCGTCGCGGTGGTCGACGTCGCGAACGTGATGGGTGCCCGGGCCGACGGCTGGTGGCGGGACCGGGCGGGCGCCGCGCTGCGCCTGTGCCGTGAGGTAATCGCGCTTGCCGGGCGCGGTGACGAGACGGCAGGCGCCTGGGTGCTTGTCCTCGAGGGACAGGCCAGGCAGGCCGTGACGCTGCTGGAAGAAGACAGCTCGCTCGAGGAGGAAACCGCGCCCGTCGCGGACTGGGTTCCGCTGCCCGCGGACGAGGCGCCGACCGCGGACGCGATATCGCCGGTGCGGCTCGTGTCCGCTCCCGGCTCGGGGGACGACGCGATCGTGGGCGTGGTCGCCGAGACAATCGGAAGGGACGAGAGTTGCCTGGTGGTCACGGCCGACCGGGAGCTACGCCAGCGCTGTGAGGAGCTTAACGCGTCAGTTGTCGGCCCCGGGTGGCTCCTGAGGCTCCTCTAGCCAGGTATTATTGACGTTAATCCCCCTCACCCCTGCGTCGCACGATGTGGGTCTCCTGTTCGCTATCGACCGGAACCTGATGCGCATGTACGTGATACTGGTGCTCGCCGCACTGCTCGTCCTCGGCGTGTCCGCCCTGGCCGCCTACTTCGTCACGGCCAGGCGGAGAGCAAGGAAACGCCAGGCCGTCGCCGACCGGCTCGCCGCCGTGGTGGCGCAGGCCGAGCGGGAGCACGCGAACCGCACGGCCGCCGCCAAGGCGAGTTCCGCGCTCACCACGGTGCTGCCCGCCATCCCGCAGGGCGAGCGGACGCCGCGCCGCGTGGCGTAGGCCCGCCCGGCTCCTATACCTCCGGTACCAGCCAGAGCACAGAAAGCGGCGGCAGCACGATCGTCGCCGACGCGGGCCGGCCGTGCCACGGCTTGGGTATCGCGTGCACGGTGCCCAGGTTGCCCATGCCGCTGCCGCCGTAGCTGGCCGCGTCGGTGTTGAGCACCTCGCGCCAGCGGCCGGCGAGCGGCAGCCCCACCCGGTACTCGGCGTGCGGCATCGCGGAGAAGTTGGCGACGCAGGCGAGCACGGGCACGCCGTACTCCTGCGCGCCGAACCGCAGGAACGACAGCACGTTGCCGTGCGCGTCGTTGGAGTCGATCCAGGAGAACCCGTCGGGCGAGGTGTCTTGTGACCACAGGGTGGGTGACGCCCGGTAGGCCGTGTTCAGGTCGCGCACCAGTCGCTGCACGCCCGCGTGGTAGCCGTACTGGAGCACCCACCAGTCCAGGCCGTTGCTCTCCGACCACTCGTTGCCCTGGCCGAACTCGGACCCCATGAACAGCAGTTGCTTGCCCGGGTGGGCCCACATGTAGCCGAACAGCGCGCGCAGCCCGGCGAACTGGCGCCACTCGTCGCCTGGCATCTTGTGCAGCAGCGAGCCCTTGCCGTGCACGACCTCGTCGTGTGACAACGGCAGCACGTAGTTCTCCGAGAACGCGTACACCATCGAGAAGGTGATCTCGTTGTGGTGGTACTGCCGGTAGATCGGGTCGAGCTTGAAGTACTCAAGCGTGTCGTTCATCCAGCCCATGTTCCACTTGAACCCGAAGCCGAGCCCGCCCAGGTGGGTCGGCCGGGACACGCCGGGCCAGGCGGTCGACTCCTCGGCGACCATCATGATCCCCGGCACCCGCCGGTACGCGGTGGCGTTGACCTCCTGGAGGAACGAGATCGCCTCAAGGTTCTCCCGGCCGCCGAACTTGTTGGGCGCCCACTCGCCGTCGCGCCGCGAGTAGTCCAGGTAGAGCATCGACGCGACCGCGTCCACCCGGAGCCCGTCGATGTGGAACTCCTCGAGCCAGTAGACGGCGTTGGCGACGAGGAAGTTCCGCACCTCCGAGCGGCCGAAGTTGAACACGAGCGTGCCCCAGTCGGGGTGCGACCCGAGCCGCGGATCGGCGTGCTCGTACAGGTGGGTGCCGTCGAACTCGGCCAGCGCCCAGGAGTCGCGCGGGAAGTGCGCGGGTACCCAGTCGACGATGATGCCGATGCCCGCCTGGTGCAGCGTGTCGACGAGGAAGCGGAAGTCGTCGGGCGCGCCGAAGCGCGAGGTCGGCGCGTAGTAGGAGGTGACCTGATACCCCCAAGAACCGCCGAACGGGTGCTCGGCGACCGGCAGGAACTCCACGTGCGTGAACCCCATGTCGGTCACGTACTCGGCGAGTTGCGTGGCGAGCTCGCGGTAGGAAAGGCCTTGCCGCCACGACCCGAGGTGCACCTCGTAGACGGACATCGGGCTGGACAGCGGCTGCCGCCCCGCGCGCTCCGTCAGCCAGTCGGCGTCGTTCCACTCATAGGACGACTGGTAGACGACCGACGCGGTGGCCGGCGGAGTCTCGGCGTACGCGGCCATCGGGTCGGCCTTCTCCCGCCAGGCGCCGTCGGGGCCGCAGATGGAGAACTTGTACCTGCCGCCGGGACCGACGCCGGGCACGAACAGCTCCCAGACCCCGGCGCCGCCGAGCGACCGCATCGGGTGCGCCCGCCCGTCCCAGAAGTTGAAGTCGCCGAGGAGTCGCACGCCGCGCGCGTTCGGCGCCCAGACGGCGAACGCGGTCCCGACCTCGCCGCCGTCTTCCATGGGCCGCGCGCCGAGCGCGCGCCACAGCTGCTCGTGCCGCCCCTCCCCGATCAGGTACAGGTCGAGCTCGCCGAGCGTCGGCAGGTGCCGGTACGGGTCGTCCTGCAGCTGCGGGTCGCCGTTGACGTAGGCAACCTCAAGGCGATAATCCCGAACGGATTCAGCCTTCCCTGGCACCGTCACCTCGAACACGCCGAGGTGCTGGTGCGTCATGGGGTGCCTGCTCTCGTCCGGCAGCACCGCGGTGACGGAGGTGGCGAGCGGGCGCAGTGCCCTGATCGTCACCCGGTCGTCGGAGTCGGGGTCCGCACCGGGAACGGGGTGCGCGCCAAGCACCGAGTGCGGGTCGTGGTGCTGGCCCGCCACCAGTCGCTCGATCTCCCCGAAGGGGATCGTCTCGTTTTTCGATAGCACAGTCAGAACTCTGCCAGTGAGTCAAGTGGGATGGGTAGCCAGGACGGACGGTGCCTGGCCTCGTACAGCACTTCGTAAACCGCCTTGTCCAGCTGCAACGCGCGCAGCAGGACCTGGTTGGCCACCGGGTCGAGCCCGCCGGCCTCGGCGTACCCGGCGCAGAACGCGCTGCCGTTCCTGCGGACCCAGTCGCGGGCGGCGTCGCTGAGCGCGGCCTGCTCGGGGTGCCCGAGGAGCTGGTGGCGGGCCGCGTAGTCGAAGGAGCGGAGCATTCCCGCGACGTCGCGCAGCGGCGATGACCGGGCGCGGCGCTGCGCGAGCGGCGTGGCGGGCTCGCCTTCGAAGTCGAGCACCACCCAGCCGGTCTCGGTGCGCAGCACCTGGCCCAGATGGTAGTCGCCGTGCACCCGCTGCACCGGGAACGGCCCGCTGAGCTTGGCCAGCTCGGAGTAGGCGTCGCTGATCATGTCGACGTGCTTGGCCAGTTCTGGCACCGCGGCGACCGCCAGGTCGAGCTTGCGGTACATCCGCTCGGTGAGCTCGCCGACCGCGTCCGTGCCGAGCTTGTCGGTGCCGAACGCGGCGGCGAGGTCGGCGTGCACCTGGGCGGTGGCGATGCCAAGCCGGCGTGACTCGCCGGCGAAGTCGCCGCCCGCGTCGGCCGCGCCGGGTTGCGCGCCCGATGGCCGGGCCGCGGGCCTGATCGCAAAAACCGCGAATTTATCTGGCCCGCGGCCCGGCTTGTCTTCCGGGGGGACAGCTCCCAAGCACGAGGGGCTCCCGCCCCCCGTCCCCCCTGGCCCCCGTACCCCCCGCTGTCCGCCTGCGGCGGACGGAAGGCCCTCGGGGAATTGGGCCTGGCTGCCGCTGCCCTTCGCGTAGCTGGCGGTCGCGTCGCCGACGGCCGCGTACAGGTCGCGCACGCTGGTCGCCGCGAGGTGCCAGCCGTCCGTCGCCAGCCGCAGGTACCGCGACAGGATCGCCAGGCTGGTGGGCGCGCCTTCCAGCCTGGTCTCGATCCACCCGAGGGGCTCGGCCACCTGAGCGGAGCCGAGCCTGGCGAGCGCGGTGGTCACCTCCAGGTCCGGGTTCGGGCCGGGTGACAGCCTGCGGAACACCTTCAGGATGGACTCATCGCCGTAGACGAGGCTCGTATTGCTCTGCTCGCTGCCGAGAACGAGGCTGTCGAGGCCGACGTCGAAGCGCGCGCCGGGGATCGTGCGCATCCGCAGCGTGCCGATCTCGGCCCCGGTCTTGATGCCATCGAGCAGCGACTTGGTCAGGTCCGCGTCGTGCAGCGCGTCGTAGGCGGTTCTGCCGTCACCCGACGGGCCGATCCTCGCGTGCTTGAGCCGGGCGGGCAGCCGCCGCCGGAGGCCGACCAGGACCTGGTAGTAGTCCACGGCGGTAGCGTGCGACACCGCGACGATCAGATGTCGAAGTTCAGGATCGCCGGAGACCAGCTCGGTGTCCGCCACTATCGCCAGGTCTCGGAGCCCTTGCCCCTTGCCGGCGAACCAGCGCTGGTTACCTAGCCATGCCGCTAGCGCGTCCTCGATGGCCATCCTGTTCTCCTCCGGGGGGACGACCCCCCGTACCCCCCCGGCTGTCCGCGCGGTCGGGCCCGATCGCAAAAACCGCGATCCTATCGGGCCCGTCCACGCGGACCAAAGCTGCGGGGTGCCCGCGTTTTCTTGGGTACTCTCCCGGAAACGCCCGCCAGCCCTGGCCGGGGCTATGTTGTTATCCGCCTGGCAAATTAGAGCACACAACGCTCATCGGTCATGTTCCTCCCTCGCAGGAGGGAGCTGAAACCAGTAGAAACCATGTCCAGGCAGGGTCAGCAGGTACGGCAGCTCTCCGATCGGCGGAAAGGTCACGCCGCCCATGCACTCGACCGGCGTTACACCCATGAACCGGCGGAGGTCAAGCTCGACCGGCTGCGGGAAGCGTGACAGATTGTTAACACAGAGTATCCGGTCGGCCGGATCGTGCTCCACGGGGGTCCCGTGTTCGCCCGCGAGGTGCTTGGCGGCCAGGGTCCCCGCCGCGTCGTACTCCCGGACAAACGCCAGCACGCTCGGGTTGCTGCTGGTGAGTTCGTCGTACGCGCCGAGGCCGAAGACGGTGTGCCGCTTCCTGATCTCGATCATCCGCCTGGTCCAGTGCAGGAGTGACTGAGGGTGACGCTGCTGCGCCTCGACGTTGAGCGACTGGTAACCGTAGATGGGGTCCATGACCGGCGGCAGGTAGAGCCGCTGCGGGTCGGTGCTCGAGAAGCCGCCGTTGCGGTCGGGCGTCCACTGCATGGGCGTGCGCACGCCGTCCCGGTCGCCGAGCCAGATGTTGTCGCCCATGCCGATCTCGTCGCCGTAGTACATGACGGGCGAGCCCGGCAGCGACAGCAGCAGGGCGGTGAACAGCTCAAGCTGGTTGCGGTCGTTGTCGAGGAGCGGCGCCAGCCGTCGGCGGATGCCGATGTTGGCCTTCATCCGCGGGTCCTTGGCGTACTCCTTGTACATGTAGTCGCGCTCTTCGTCGGTGACCATCTCAAGGGTCAGCTCGTCGTGGTTGCGCAGGAAGATGCCCCACTGGCAGCCGGCAGGGATCTTCGGCGTCTGGGCCAGGATTTCCGAGATGGGGTAGCGCTGTTCGCGGCGGACGGCCATGAAGATGCGCGGCATCAGCGGGAAGTGGAACGCCATGTGGCACTCGTTCCCGCCGGTCTCGTCGTCGCCGAAGTACTCCACCACGTCGGCGGGCCACTGGTTGGCCTCGGCGAGCAGCACGCGGTCCGGGTAGGCGGCGTCGACCTCGGCGCGGACGCGCTTCAGGTACTCGTGCGTCTCCTTGAGGTTCTCGCCATTGGTGCCCTCGCGCTCGTAGAGGTAGGGGACCGCGTCAAGCCGGAAGCCGTCGATGCCGAGGTCGAGCCAGAACTTGAGCACCTCGATCATCGCGTCCTGGACCTTGGGGTTGTCGAAGTTCAGGTCCGGCTGGTGCGAGAAGAACCGGTGCCAGAAGTACTGGCCGCGCACCGGGTCGAATGTCCAGTTCGACGTCTCGGTGTCGACGAAGATGATCCGCGCGTCGGCGTACTTGTCCGGGTTGTCGGACCAGACGTAGAAGTCGCCGAAGGGGCCGTCCGGGTCACTGCGGCTGGCCTGGAACCACGGGTGCTGGTCACTCGTGTGGTTCATGACCAGGTCCGCGATGATCCGGATGCCGCGCTTGTGCGCCTGCTCAATCAGGTCAACAAAGTCGGCGATGTTGCCGTATTCAGGAAGGATCCGCAGGTAGTCCGCGATGTCATAGCCGCCGTCGCGCAGTGGCGACTCGTAGATCGGCAACAGCCAGATGCAATCAATTCCCAGCCACTGGAGGTAGTCAAGCCGCGACGTGAGCCCTCTGATGTCGCCGGTGCCGTCCCCGCTGGCGTCGTGGAAGCCGCGGATGAGCACCTCATAAAACACCGCGCGCTTGTACCACTCGGGGTCACGGGGGCGGTCAAGGGTGAAATCGGGCACCCGCTCACCCGGCGGCGCGGCGAACGGCGATGCCGTGACCGCTTCTAGGGCTGCTGGAAGCTCGATAGTCGGCTCGTGTTCTGACACGGCGTGACTCTCCTGGATGTGCGCGACCGTCGCGCATGCCAGGCTAACCGGACTTGTTTCGCCTTATGCACGCGTAACGGTGAAGATGTGTGCTGGTCGCACGGCAGGATCGAGGCGCACGTAGTTGGCTTGGCCCCAGCTGAAGATCTCGCCGCTGAGCTCATCCTTGACGGTGAACCCCTCGTGCCAGTCCATTCCCAGCTCGGGCAGGTCAAGCCACACCGTGGCCTCCCTGGCCTGGTGCGGGTCAAGATTCACAACAACCAGGACGGTGTCTGCGGCGCCGCCGCCCTGTTCCCCCGCCCGCGGCCCTTCCTGCCCGGAGGATCTCTCCGAGATCGTACCGGCCCCGTAGAGGCGTTTGGAGAAGCAGATCAGCTCCGGCTGATCCACGTGATGAAAGCGTAGATTACGCAGCCAGTGCAATGCCACATGCGACCGCCGGATCCGGTTAAGGTCAGCGATATATCCGCTAATGCCCAGACCGTCCCTCGCCGCGGTGTCCCAGTCGCGGGGCCGGTACTGGTACTTTTCCGAATCCAGGTACTCCTCGCTGCCGGGGCGCAGGGGCGTGCTCTCGCATAGCTCATAGCCGGAGTAGATACCCCAGCTGGGGCTGAGCATTGATGCGAGCACCGCCCGGATTTTGAATGCGGCCGGGCCGCCGTGTTGCAGGTACTCGTGCAGGATGTCCGGCGTGTTGGCGAAGAAGTTGGGCCGCATGTAGGCCGCCGCGGGCCCGGACAGCTCGTTGAGGTACTCCGTCAGCTCGGCGGCCGTGTTGCGCCAGGTGAAGTACGTGTAGGACTGCTGGAAGCCGATCCTGGCCAGGCTGGCCATCATCGCCGGGCGGGTGAACGCCTCGGCGAGGAACAGCACGTCTGGGTCGGTCCGCCGGATCGCGGCGAGCAGCCGTTCCCAGAACTTGAGCGGCTTGGTGTGCGGGTTGTCGACCCGGAAGATGCGCACGCCGTGGCCCATCCAGAGCCGGACGGTCCGCTCGATCTCCGCGTAGATCCCCTCGGGGTCGTTGTCGAAGTTGAGCGGGTAGATGTCCTGGTATTTCTTCGGCGGGTTCTCCGCGTAGGCGATCGACCCGTCGGCGCGGGTGGTGAACCACTCCGGGTGCTCCTTCACCCAGGGGTGATCGGGCGAGGCCTGGAGCGCCAGGTCGATCGCTACCTCAAGGCCGAGTTCCCTGGCCCTGGCGACGAACGCGTCGAAGTCGGCGAAGGTGCCCAGGTCCGGGTGGAGTGCGTCATGCCCGCCCTCGGGCGCCCCGATCGCCCAGGGCGAGCCCGGGTCGCCCGGGCGGGCCTCAAGCGTGTTGTTCCTCCCCTTGCGGAAGGTGGTGCCGATCGGGTGCACCGGCGGCAGGTAGACGACGTCGAACCCCATGTCGGCGATCGCCTCGAGCCGGCGCGCGGCGGTGCGCAGCGTGCCAGGGATCGGCTCCCTGCGGCCCATCGGGTCGAACTGGACGCCCTCGGAGCGCGGAAAGAACTCATACCAGGACCCGTAGAGCGCGCGCTGCCGCTCGACGAGCACTGGCATCCGGCCTGACCTGGTCACGAGGTCCCTGAGCGGGTACTGCGCGAGTATCGCCGTGATCCGCGGCGTGCGCGCCGCGGCCAGCCGGTCCCACGGCGGCAGGCTCCGGTCGCGGAGCTTGCGCGCGAGCGCGTTGAGGTCGGTGCGCGCCGCGGCGGGGCGAGCGGCACCCGGCGGCTGCCTGATCGCCCGCGCGGCCCGCTCGAAGAGCAGCGCGCCCTCGGTCAGCATGAGCTCGACGTCCTGCCCGCGGGGGACCTTGATGCCCGCGTCATGGTCCCAGTGCGCGATCGGGTCCGACCAGGACTCGACGTGGAAGTACCACGTGCCCTCGCCCGTGACCGTCACGTCCGCGCCGTACCGGTCCGAGCCCGGCGTGAGCTCGCGCATCCTGGTCGGCGGGCCGTTCCTGCCCGCCGGATCTCGCAGCACCACGGCGGCGCCGAGCACGCCGTGCCCCTCCACGATGACGGTCGCGCTGACCTGAAACGTCTCGCCGGCGACCGCCTTGGCGGGGCGGCGACCGCACTCCACGACGGGCTCGATATCGAGGATGGGGATGCGTCCGATCACGCGGTTACCGTACCCAGTTGTGATTCATAGATTTCCCTTGGGGGTGCGCGGACGGCACCGCGGCCCCCGCGTAGTTTCCGGACATTTGGTGGGTTATGTGCGGTCGTCCCCCGAGAGGTGACTACTGGGTCACACTGCTACCCGAATGTCCCCCCATCACTCCGCTCTTCACTCGGTAGTAATAAGAGGCCCGTATGATGACTGCCCGTGAGAGCGATCCGACGTTTCACCGTCCGCGTAACGCTTCCGCAGCCGCTCGCGCCGCTGCATGATCTGATGCTGAACCTGCGCTGGTCCTGGCACCCGCCGACGGTTGAGCTCTTCGAGTCGATCGACCCGGCCGGGTGGGCCGCCTCCGGCGGCGACCCGGTAGCGATGCTCAGCTCGATGCGCCCGGCTCAGCTCACCGCGCTCGCGAACAACGAGGACTTCCTTCGCCGCCTCGACGTGGCGGTGGCCGACCTGCGCCGCTATCTCGACGAGCCCCGCTGGTACCAGTCGGCGGGGGACGGCGCGGCCGGCGCCGGCCGAGGAGGGGCGGACGCGCTGCCGCGGTCGATCGCGTACTTCTCACCGGAGTACGGCATCACCGCCGTGCTGCCGCAGTACTCCGGCGGCCTCGGCATCCTGGCGGGCGACCACCTGAAGTCCGCGAGCGACCTGGGCGTCCCGATCGTCGGCGTCGGCCTGCTTTACCGGCACGGGTACTTCACCCAGTCGCTGTCGGCCGACGGCTGGCAGGCCGAGCGGTACCCCGCCGACGACCCGAACGGGCTGCCGCTGACCCTCCTGCGTACCGCCGACGGCGACCCGGTGAAGATCACCGTGCCGTTCCCCGAGGGCAGGCAGCTGACCGCGCAAGTCTGGCTGGCTCAGGTGGGCCGGGTGCCGCTGCTGATGCTCGACTCCTACGTGGAGGAGAACGAGCCCGCGCAGCACGAGATCACCGACCGGCTGTACGGCGGCGGCAGCGAGCACCGGCTCCGCCAGGAGCTGCTGCTCGGCATCGGCGGCGTCCGCGCGGTGCGCGCCTTCTGCACGATCACCGGGCACCCCGAGCCCGAGGTGTTCCACACCAACGAGGGGCACGCCGGCTTCCTCGGCGTGGAGCGGATCAGGGAGTACGTGGCGGGCGGCCTGACCTTCGACGAGGCGCTCGAACTGTCCAGGGCGGGAACCGTCTTCACGACGCACACGCCGGTGCCCGCGGGCATCGACCGCTTCCCGCGCGAGCTGATCGAGCGGTATTTCACCGCTGACGCCGCGGGCGTGGGGCTGCCGGTCGACCGGGTGCTCGCGCTCGGCGCGGAGACCTACCCGGGCGGCGACCCGCACATGTTCAACATGGCCGTCATGGGCATGCGCCTGGCCCAGCGGGTGAACGGCGTGTCGGTGCTGCACGGTGAGGTCAGCCGGGAGATGTTCGCCGGCCTCTGGCCGGGCTTCGACACCGCGGAGGTGCCGATCGGCTCGATCACGAACGGCGTGCACGCCCCGACCTGGGTCGCGCGCGAGGTCGCGGACCTCGGCGACTCGGAGGGCGCCGCGGGCGCGCCGGCCGAGCGGCTGTGGGAGATCCGCCACCGGCTGCGCGCCCGCCTGGTCACCGAGACCAGGCGCAGGCTGCGCGAGTCGTGGCGCCAGCGCGGCGCCTCGGGGGCCGAGCTGACCTGGATCGACGACGTGCTCGACGAGAACGTGCTCACGATCGGGTTCGCGCGCCGGGTGCCCTCGTACAAGCGGCTGACGCTGATGCTGAACGACCCGCAACGGCTGGCCGGGCTGCTGCTCGACCCGGAGCGGCCCATCCAGATCGTGATCGCGGGCAAGGCCCACCCGGCGGACGAGGGCGGCAAGCGCCTCATCCAGCAGATGGTCAGGTTCGCCGACGCCGAGGCCGTGCGGCGCAGGATCGTCTTCCTGCCCGACTACGACATGGCGCTCGCCCGGTTCCTCGTCCAGGGCTGTGACGTCTGGCTGAACAACCCGCTGCGCCCGCTCGAGGCCTGCGGCACCTCGGGCATGAAGGTGGCGCTCAACGGCGGCCTGAACCTTTCTGTGCGGGACGGCTGGTGGGACGAGTGGTACGACGGCGGCAACGGCTGGGAGATCCCGACCGCGGACGGCGTCGAGGACCCGTCCCGCCGGGACGAGCTTGAGGCGTCGGCGCTTTACGAGCTGGTCGCCAAGTCGGTCGCGCCGCTGTTCTACGACGCAGGACCCGACGGCGTGCCACACGGCTGGATGGAGATGCTCAAGCACGGGCTGCGCAGCCTTGGCCCGCTCGTCCAGGCGGACCGGATGGTCGGCGACTACGTGACGAGCCTGTACGCGCCGGCCGCGCGGGCGTCGCGGGCGCTCGCGGTAGACGCCAGCGGGACGGCCCGCGCCCTCGCCGCGTGGAAGGCGCGCGTCCGCCAGGGCTGGTCCGACGTGCGGGTGGAGCACGTGGAGGCCGATGGCACGGAGCCGTCGCTCGGCGCGGTGCTCGACGTCCGGGTCACCACGTCGCTCGGCAGCCTGTCCGCCGCCGACGTCTGCGTCGAAGTGGTCTACGGCCGCATCGGCGACGACGACGAACTGGTCGACCCGTCGTCCGTGACGCTCGCCGCCGACGACTCGGCGCCGGCGCCGCACACGAGGTTCGCCGGCTCGGTGGAACTCGGCCACCCCGGCCCGTTCGGCTACACGGTACGGGTCCTGCCGTCCCACCCGCTGCTCGCCAGCCGCGCCGACCTGGGCCTCGTCGCCTACCCGGACGCCCCGGCGGGCATGTCGACGGGCGACCTCCGCTAGCCCCGGCCAATCTAGGCAACCCCCGCTGGCCCGGTACCCCCGGCCAGCGGGGGCGCCTGGGTGCCCGGGCCACGGACATGGCCTCGGCGGCGCGGCCTGTCGCACGGTCCCCCGGCGACGTATACCGAAAAATGTCAAGCCCGATGTCAACAAACGCCACTCGCAAAGCCTCGTAAGCCGTGAATTCCATAAAGCGGATTAAACGGAAAGCTGGAAAAACAGAAACACGCGCCGCCGAATTTCTCTGTAAGCTCTCTAACCATCAGCAGTCCCCCTCTGCGGTATTTGACAGCGCTGCGTCTTTATTACCTTTACGGGCGGGGGATGGCTGATGGCGGATAATGCCGCACTGCTTGAGGCGGGACCACGTGGTCCGCGCACCGGGGGGAAGCGTCGCGGGGGCGCGGGCGAATGGAGCGAGCGCCTTGCCGCGCTCTTTCCCCAGGCAGCCGGGCCCGGGGCGGGGGGAGCGCCGGGCCGGCGGCCCGGGCGGCGCTGGGTCGGTGTAGCGATCCAGGCCGCAGTGGTATGCGCCGCGGCCGGGCTCCTGCTGCTCCGCGTCGCGGGCATACCGGCCTGGGACGGCACCTACGCCGAAGACAACGGCGTCTTCCTTGTCGACGGCCTGGTCCGGCCCTGGCACCTGTTCGTGCCCTACAGCGGCTACCTGGAACTGGGGCCGCGGATTATCGGGCAGCTCATCGCCTCGTTCCTGCCGATCGTGGACGCGTCGGCGGCCTACGCGATCACGGGGGCGCTGATCGCCGCGGCGACCGGCCTGTTCCTGTACCACGCGAGCGAGGGTTACCTCAGCGCGCGGTGGGCGCGGGTCCTGCTCGGCACCGCGCTCGTCCTGCTGCCCATCGCGCCGCTCGACATCGTCGACAGCGGGGTCGATTCCCCCTGGTACGCGATGGCGGGGCTGTTCTTCGCGGTCCTGTGGCGGCCCAGGTCCTGGCCGGGAATGCTGGCCGCCGCGCTCGTCGCCTGCTACGCGAGCTCATCGGAGATCGTCGCGTTCATCTACGCGCCGTTGCTGCTCGCTCGGGTGATCGCGCTGCCCAGGGTGCGCGAGCACGCGGTGACGGCCGGCTGGCTGTTCGGCCTGGTGCTGCAGGTCCCGGTCGTCATGCTCAGCTACGAGGAGCACAAGCAGCGGCTCGGCGCGCTCGCGACGCCCGGTCAGGCACTCGCGTTCTACTGCCACAACGTCGTGCTGCGGGCGCTCGGGTGGCACCTGTCGGTCTGGCTGAAATCGGTCGCCGGGTATAACGGCGCCACGGTCATCGTGGGCGCGGTCCTCGCGCTGGCCCTCGGCTGGGCCCTGGTCACCGGCGACCGCGCGGTCCGGCTGTTCGCCGCCATCGCGCTGCTCACCGGCTTCGTGCAGACCGTCTTCGACGCGACGATCTCCCCGTACGTGCTGTTCCAGCAGCCCACGCCGGCCTTCATGGCGGCCGCCCGCTACTCGACCATCCCCATCTTGCTCATCGCCGCGACCGGAATTGTCGCCGTGGACTCCTGCGTCCGGCGGCACGGCCCTCTCCGCCGACACGGCGTCCGGCAGCACCGGGCTTTCTGGCGCGACGGTGCTTTCTCGCGATACGGGCTTTTCCGGTGGCACTGGGCTTTCCCGCGGCACTGGGCTTTCCGGCGGCACGGGGCTTTCCGGCGATACAGGGCGCGCCCGCTTGTCGCGGTCTGCGTCCTGGCGTGCCTGCTCGGCTTCGGCTGGATCACGGACTTCAGGTACGCCTCGCAGCGAGTCAACGCCGGCCGCTGGCTGCCCTACGCGCAGAGCCTGGTGACCGCCTGCGACACTGCCCCGGCGGGCGGCGTCAGCCTCAACGCCTGGGGCGGCCACCACTTCACTGTCCCCTGCGCCCGCATCCACCGCTGACCAGCCACTCGCCGCCAAGGGCTCAGGCACCCGGGCACTGAGGCTCGGCGCGCTGTAGCGTAAGTGTCGTCAGCGGTAAGTACCCGGGAGGTTTTGCCCGTGCGGGCGGGCCCGATATGATCGCGGTTTTTGCGATCGGGCCCGGCGGCGCGGGCAGCCGGGGGGTTACGGGGGGCGTCCCCCCGGGAGGAGATTCTGTGTTCGTGCGGGTTGAGGTGGCGGACCAGATCGCGACGATCCGGCTGGACCGGCCGAAGATGAACGCGCTCAACTTCCAACTCCAGGCGGAGATCGCGGCCGCGGCGGCGCAGGTATCGGCCGACGACGCCATCCGTGCGGTCGTCCTTTACGGCGGCGAGCGAGTGTTCGCCGCCGGGGCCGACATCAAGGAGATGTCGTCGCTCGGCGCCGCGGAGATGTCCGACCGGGCAGCCACCCTCCAGGCCGCGCTGAACGACGTCGCGGACATACCCAAGCCGGTCGTCGCCGCCATCACCGGCTATGCGCTCGGCGGCGGGCTTGAGCTCGCCCTCTGCGCCGACTTCCGCGTGCTCGGCGAGTCCGCGAAGGTCGGCCAGCCCGAGATCCTGCTCGGCGTCATCCCGGGCGCGGGCGGCACCCAGCGGCTGCCGCGGCTCATCGGCCCGGCCAGGGCGAAAGACCTCATCTTCACCGGCAGGCACGTCGACGCGGCCGAGGCGCTCACGCTCGGGCTCGCCGACAAGGTGGTGCCCGACGCCGAGGTCTACCAGGCCGCGAAGGACCTGGTGGCCGGCTACGCGGCCGGGCCGGCCCGCGCGCTGCGCGCGGCCAAGCAGGCGGTGAACCGGGGCCTCGAGGTCGACCTGGCCGCCGGGCTCGAGATCGAGCGCCTCCACTTCGCGTCGCTGTTCGCCACCGAGGACCAGAAGGCGGGCATGCGCAGCTTCATGGAGGACGGCCCGGGGAAGGCCGTCTTCGAAGGCCGGTGACCAGGCCGGCCGGCGCGAAGACAGCGTTGTCGGCACCGCGGTTGCGGTTAGAGCCCTTGGCGGCGGGTGACATACTCGTAGGCGTGACGGAACCTCCTGCCGACGACGCGCTTTCGCTTGAGATGGTCACGGCCGCGCTGCGGCTGGACAGCGCCGACGCCGCGATTTACGCGAGCGTACTTACGGATTCGCTCAGCGAGGCACTGCCGCCGGGCTACGTGACCGTGGAGCGCGAGCGGTCCATGTCCGACCGGATGCACGGCCGCCCCGGCGAGGTCTCGAAGGTCGAGGTCAAGCTGGGGGACCAGGTCATGACGCTCGCCGTGAAGAACGGACGGCCGTCCGCCGAGATCTGCCGCGAGGTCCGCGGCGTGGTGCTTTACCGGAATCCGGTTTCCATCCAAGAGTGGGCCGCCGCGCTGGCCAGCGCCCTCGTAAGCCACGCCGAGTCCAACGCCAAGGCGGCGGAGGCGCTGCGCAAACTCGTCATCGGCTCGTAGCCACCCGAGGGACGGGTGCGTCCCTCGGGTTACCAGAGGACCCCGCAACGACGCGGGGCTCGTAACCAAGGTTTTATATAAATCCTGGAAACGGGCCGTACCCTGAGAGGACGATGCCAGCACTGGATTCGCTCCCGCGCAAGATCGGCCCCTACCGCGTGATCGAGAAGATCGGCGAGGGGGGCATGGGTGTCGTGTACCTCGGCGCGGACGCGGAGAAGCGCCAGGTCGCGATCAAGGTCCTTGGACCGGCCGTGGCCAACGACCCGAGCGCCAGGCAGCGGCTCGCCCGTGAGGTCGAGACCATGCGCCGGGTCAGGAACCGTTACGTCGCCCAGGTACTCGACGCCGACGTGGAGGGCCCCGCGCCGTACATCGTTACCAGGTACGTCCCGGGCCGGACGCTTGAGGACGCGGTCCGCGCGGACGGCCCGTTGCGCGGCATGGCCCTCGACGCCCTCGCCGAGGGACTGGCCGAGGCGCTCGCCGCCATCCACGCGGCCGGCGTGGTCCACCGCGACCTCAAGCCGGGCAACGTCATGCTGGACGCCGGCCAGCCCGTGATCATCGACTTCGGCATCGCGCACATACCCGACAGCACCCGGCTGACCAAGACCGGCCTGGTGATGGGCACCCCAGGGTTCCTCGCGCCGGAGGTCATCGAGGGCTCTCCGTCGAGCGGGAAGTCGGACGTGCACTCCTGGGGCGGCACCGTCGCGTACGCCGCCACGGGCCGCCAGCCGTTCGGCAGCGGCACCTACCAGACGATCTTCTTCCGGGTGCTCGAGGGCAAGCCGGACGTGGCGGGGATCCCGCCGCGGCTGCTCCCGTTCGTCACCGCCGCGCTGTCGACCGATCCGCGGGCCAGGCCGAGCGCGCGGTGGCTTGCCGGGCAACTTGGCATGCCGACCGGGGCCGCCGGGATGGCGGCGACCCGGGCCGACCATGCGGCCGCGACCCGTTTTGACTACCCGTCCACCCGGACCATGTCACCGCCGCCCGGCCCGATGGCCGCCCGGCCGGTCGGCCCGCTGGTCTCGCCGCCGGCCAGGGCCGCCTACCGGTCGCCCGCGGAGGCCGCGCGGGACGTGGCCGACTTGCTGCCGCCGGTCGCTCCGCAGGCCGCGCCGGCGCGGCGGCAGGTGCAGGCGCCGCCGGCCGTACCGCGGCCGCCGGACTGGCAGCCCTCGGGACTTGGCCTGCTCAGCCTGGCGGCCGGGGTCGCCGCCGTCGCGCTCAGCGTGCTGCTCCCAGTGGCCGGCACCGTGCTGTCGCTCGCGGTGATCACCCTGCTGCGGGCCGCGGACCGGGCGCAGTCCCGCCTCGCGGACCGGCGCAGCCTGCGGGGCGCGCGGCCAAGCGACATCGTGATCGTGATCGTGACCGCCCCGTGGACCGTCGTGCGCGCGGCGCTCACCACGATCCTGCTCGCGCCGCTCGCGATTATCGTGGCGCTGGTCGCGGCGGCCGTGTCGGTGATCTTCGTCAGGACGGGGACGCTGCCGGGGGCGGGCAGTTGGGCGGCGGGCGCCGCCGTCGCGATGTACTGCGTCGGCCCGGGTTCGGCCACGCCGCGCAGGCAGTTGCGCCGGATGAGCGCGACGGTCATCCGGAGCCGGGCCGCACTGACCGTCGCCTTCATCTCCGCCTGGGCGCTGGCGCTCGCGGTGGTCTCCTCCGCCCTCTCGCAGCCGCCGCTCATCTGGCCGGCCACGAGTTCAGCGATCCCGCACCTGATGCCCGGGCTGCCCTCCCTCGGCGGCACGCTGCACTCCCTGCAGAAGTGGCTGCTGAGCCACACCGTGGGCATGCTGAACCTGCCCTGAGCCGTGCTCGGCGAGCGGCCGGACCAGGCCAAGCGAGATCACCTCGTTGGCCAGCCGGGTGCGCCGGTTGGGTCCCTCGGGCACACGGAACTTCGCGTAGAGCCGCAGCAGGTGCTGCTTGACGGCCGCTTCGGTCACGACTAGGTCGCCCGCGATCTCCTTCGCCGTGGCCGGCGTCACGAAAGCGTCGTCGGAGAGGGCCGGACGGCACAGCGATATCAGCACGTCAAGCTCGCGTCGCGTCAACTCGGGGGCCGCGGAGCGGCGGAGTTCCGCCTCGGCCGCGAGTTCCTCCCGCGGCAATCCCTCGATCCGGCAGCGGGCGGTGCCGAACGTGAGGACGTCGCCGTCGTCAAGCACACGGCGAGCGACCGGCCGCCCGTTCACTCGTGTGCCATTACGTGATAATCCCAGATCGGCGACGTAATAATAGGGACCGCGGCGCACGATTTCCGCGTGCAACCTCGAAACGCTCGGGTCGTCTAGCCGGACATCCACCCCAAGGCCGCGTCCGACCGTAGTGACCTCGCTGCGAAGTGGAAATACATCCCCGGTGTCCTCTATGCGAATGTAAGGCGTGTCCACGCCGACCCTCCCGTCTAGCTAAGACGTGACGCTTATCTCACTGTAGCGTTACTCTCGCCGCATGCGTCCGGCCGGTGAGGGGTTTCCAATAGAAGGCGTAAGGTTGTCATTGCCGGATAGGCCCTGGTCTTCAAAGGGATCGCACGGGCGGTACGCGTCGGCCCGGCGACATCACCGGTAAAATGCCTAGTGAGCAGCCAAAAGGCTAGCCGTCGCGCTCGGCCGGCCCCGGGAGACGATCATGACACCCGACACGCAGCAGGCACAGGCTGGCCACCGTCGGCCACAGCTTCACGAACGGGATGGTGCCGGCGGCCGTTCTGCGGCGCTTGAGGAAGACGCGAGCATCGTCGGGGTTGTCCCGCTCCTGGCCGTCTTGGTGGTCACCGTCGCCGGCGTGTACATCGCCTGGCGCCAGGGCTCGGCGGGCGGGGGCGAAGGTGGTGTGATCGGCGGAGCCGCGCTGCTCGTCGCCGCGGTCGTCAGGCTGCTTCTCCCGTCCAGGCTCGCCGGGCTGCTCGCCACCAGGAAGCGGGCGAACGACGTCGTCACGATGACCCTCTTCGGTGCCGCCCTGCTGATCACGGGCCTGGTGCTGCCGGGATAGGTCCAAAGCAGGCTAGTCGGGCGGTTGGCTGGATGTCGAGGCGTGCTGGCAGGTATCTTGACATCGAGAAGAATTCGTCAGAGCAGGAGCTATCAACGCGATGGCCGCGATCATCTACACCCAGACAGACGAGGCGCCGCTGCTTGCGACGTACTCGTTCCTCCCCATCGTCTCCGCGTACGCCCACAAGGTCGGCGTCGAGATCGAGACCCGTGACATCTCGCTGGCCGGGCGCATCCTGGCTCAGTTCGGCCTGGCCGACGACGCGCTGGCCGAACTTGGCGAGCTGACCGAACGGCCCGAGGCCAACGTCGTCAAGCTGCCCAACATCTCCGCATCCGTGCCGCAGCTCAAGGCCGCGATCAAGGAGCTGCAGGCCAAGGGGTACGCCCTGCCGGACTACCCGGAGGCCCCGGCGACGCAAGAGCAGGCCGAGATCCGCGCGAAGTACGGCAAGGCCGTCGGCTCCGTGGTCAATCCGGTGCTGCGCCAGGGCAACTCCGACCGGCGCGCACCGCTGTCGGTGAAGGCCTACGCGCGCAAGCACCCGCACGTCAACAAGCCCTTCGCCGCGAACTCGAAGACCTCCGTGGCCACGATGGGGTCCCACGACTTCAGGTCCAACGAGCGGTCGGTCACGCTGTCGGCCGACGACACGCTCACGATTGTCCTTGAGACCACCGCGGGCGAGCGGAAGGTGCTGGTTGAGTCGCTTCCCGTGCTGGCCGGAGAGGTTGTCGACGCCACGGTCATGCAGGCCGCCAACCTCCGGGCCTTCCTGATCAACGCGCTGGCGCAGGCGAAGGCCGCGGACGTCCTCCTCTCGGTGCACCTGAAGGCGACCATGATGCGGGTGTCCGACCCGATCATCTTCGGTCACGTGGTGAAGGCGTACTTCGCGGACGTCTTCGACAAGTACGGCGACGACCTGGCGGCCGCGGGCCTCTCGCCCAACGACGGCCTCGGCTCGATCCTGGCCGGGTTGCCGTCGCTGCCGAACGGCCCGGAGATCCAGGCGGCCTTCAGCGCGGCGCTCGCGTCGGGCCCGCGGCTGTCCTACGTCAACTCCGACAAGGGAATCACCAACCTGCACGTGCCGAGCGACGTGATCGTGGACGCCTCCATGCCGGCCATGATCCGCAACGGCGGGAAGCTGTGGGGTGCGGACGGCGGCGAGGACGACACGCTCGCGGTCATCCCCGACTCTTCCTACGCGGGGGTGTACGCGACCGTCATCGCGGACGTGAAGCGGAACGGCCCGCTCGACCCCGCGACGATCGGAACGGTTCCCAACGTCGGCCTCATGGCGCAGGCCGCGGAGGAGTACGGCTCGCACAACAAGACCTTCGAGATCCTCGCCGACGGCACCGTCTCGGTCGTCAACCAGGCGGGCGAGGTGCTGCTCGCCCATGACGTCGAGGTCGGCGACATCTGGCGCGCCTGCCAGACCAAGGACATCCCGGTCCGGGACTGGGTGAAGCTCGCCGTCACGCGGGCCCGCGCCGCGCGGATCCCGGCCGTCTTCTGGCTCGACGAGTCCCGCGCACACGACGCCGAGCTGATCAAGAAGGTCAACGCCTACCTGCCCGACCACGACACGACGGGCCTGGAAATCCAGATCCTCTCGCCCGAGCTGGCCACGGAGTTCTCGCTGGCGCGCATGCGGCAAGGCCTTGACACGATCTCGGTGACCGGCAACGTGCTGCGCGACTACAACACCGACCTGTTCCCGATCCTTGAGGTCGGCACGTCGGCCAAGATGCTTTCCATCGTGCCGCTGATCGCGGGCGGCGGCCTCTTCGAGACCGGCGCTGGCGGCTCCGCGCCGAAGCACGTGCAGCAACTGGTCGCGGAGAACTACCTGCGCTGGGACTCGCTTGGCGAGTTCTTCGCGCTGGTGCCTTCCTTCGAGCAGTACGCCGACTTCGCCGGCGTGCCCGCCGCCAAGGTGCTCGCCGACACGCTCGACCGGGCGACCGCCACCTTCCTCGAGGAGGACCGCAGCCCTGGCCGCCGGGTCGGCACGATCGACAACCGCGGCTCACACTTCTACCTCGCCCTGTACTGGGCGCAGGAGCTGGCCAGGCAGACCGAAGACGCCGAGGTCGCCGCGACGTTCAAGGGGCTGGCCGAGACGCTGGCCGCGAATGAGTCCGCCATCGTCGCGGAACTTCTCGCGGTCCAGGGCAAGCCGGCCGACGTCGGCGGCTACTACCTGCCCGATGCGAGCAAGGCCGCCGCCGTGATGCGTCCGTCGAAGACATTTAACGACGCCCTCGCCGAGCTCTAGTCTCCCCGAGGGACGACACCCCGGACGCGACAAGGCCCCCGGAACCCAAGGTTCCGGGGGCCCTCGCTTGCGAACGTGCGGTCTAAATCAGCCCGAGTCCCTTGACGGCGTCGCGCTCGGCGGCAAGCTCGGCGGCGGAGGCGTCGATCCGTTGGCGGGAGAAGTCGTTGACCGGGAGCCCCTGGATGACTTCCCATTCGCCGTTGACCGAACGGACCGGGAAGGAGCTGATCAGGCCCTCGGGCACGCCGTAGGAGCCGTCAGCGACGATAGCCGCGGACGTCCAGTCGGTGCCGTTCACCCAGTCGTGCACGTGGTCAATGGCGGCGCTGGCGGCCGAAGCGGCCGAGGAGGCGCCACGGGCCTTGATGATGGCCGCGCCCCGCTGCGCGACCTCGGGGATGAACGTGCCGCTGATCCACTCCGCGTCCACCTGCTCGGCGGCGCTGCGCCCGTTGACCACCGTGGTGTACAGGTCGGGGTACTGCGTGGCGGAGTGGTTGCCCCAGATGGTCATGTGCTCAACGGCGGTGACCGGGACGGACAGCTTGGCGGCAAGCTGGGAGACCGCGCGGTTGTGGTCGAGGCGGGTCATCGCGGTGAACCGGCTGGCGGGCACGTCGGGCGCGTTCTGCTGGGCGATCAGCGCGTTGGTGTTGGCCGGGTTGCCGACCACGAGCACCTTGATGTCGCCGGCCGCGTGCTCGTTGATGGCCTTGCCCTGCGGACCGAAGATGCCCCCATTGGCCTCAAGCAGGTCACCGCGCTCCATGCCCGCGGTTCGCGGCCGCGCGCCAACGAGCAGGGCGACGTTCGTGCCATCGAAGGCGGTCTTGAGGTCATCGGTGACGTCGATGCCGGCCAGCAGCGGAAAGGCACCGTCGTTCAGTTCCATCGCGGTGCCCTCGGCCGCCTGCAACGCCGGGGTGATCTCCAGAAGCCGCAGCCGGACCGGCACGTTAGGCCCGAGAAGCTGCCCGGAAGCGATACGGAACAACAACGCATAGCCGATCTGCCCGGCTGCGCCGGTCACAGTCACGGTAACGGGAGTACTCATGACAGGCAGGCTACCGCCTGGTCACTCGACGGGTATACGTACCGTCCCTCACAGTGCTAGCCCGCGCGAGCCTCCGCTTGCCCGCGCTCGCCTCCCACTTCGCACACGCGGCGACCATGATCGCGGGCGTTATGTCGCGTATGGGGCGCAAGTTGTCGGGTGCGGGTGCGTGGGCGGTCGCCGGCGGGAGGCCGCCCGTTTCGCGGGCGGCATATCGGTTAGGGTGAGGCCATGGTTGACCCCAGCAGGAAGCACGAGTCACAGGACCTCTCGGACTACGAGACCCTTGACGCGAACGACACCCTGGACGGGAACCCGGGCGACGACCCGCTCGACCGGGGGGTCGCCACGCCCGACCGCTGGTCCGCGGGCACGCGGTACGCGCTCGAGGGCGAAGAGGACTCCGAGTCCCTCGACGAGCTGCTGTCGGAAGAGGAGCCGGACGTCCTCGAGGAAGAGGGCACGGACGAGGAATCGTGGGACGAGAACGCGACCCGCCATGACGTCGGGCGCTTCGAACGCGACGAGGACGCCGACGCACGGGCCGGGCGGCTGGCCGCACCGGAGGCGGACGTGTACGGGGATCCCGACGAAGACGTGCCCGGCGTCCAGGACGGCGAACTCCTCGGCGAGGACACGGGCATCGACGGCGGCGCGGCGAGCGCGGAGGAAGCGGCGGTGCACGTCGTCGGCGAGGAGGACGAGGACGACGAAGACGAGGACGACGAGCAGTAAACCCTTACGAGAGTCGGCGGGCGGCGGGGGACGGGACGGCCTCGAGGAAGTCCGGCGGCGTCCAGCCGCGGGCGGTGAAGTTGTCCGTCACCGCGGCCCGCACCGCTCCGGCGCGCCCGGCGGGAAGCAGCGCGAGCACCGAGCCGCCGAAGCCGCCGCCTATCATCTTCGCCCCGTACGCGCCCGCCGCGATCGCGGCCTCGACGGTCGCGTCGGCCGCCGGCCAGGAGACCTCGAAATCGTCGCGCAGCGACGCATGCCCTTCAACCAGCAATTCCCCGATAAATGGGTATATCTCACGTTCGCTCGCCACGGGCCCGTCCGCCGCGCCGGTGCCCTGCAGCGCCTCGGCGATCGCCCTTGCCCGGGCGCTGTCGGTGATCACGTGCCGGGCCCGGCGGCGCAGCAGCGAGTCGTTGAGCCGGTCGAGGACGCGGAGGTCACCCACCCGGCCGAGGGCGGCCACGCCGAGCAGTTGCGCGGCCGCCTCGCATTCCGCCCGCCGCGCCGCGTACTCGCCGGAGACGAGCGCGTGCGTCACGCGGGTGTCGATTACCAGGGCGGAGACGCCCTCCGCGGCGGGCAGGAACGGCACCTGGGTCGCCACGAGCGTTCCGCAGTCGAGTAGCAGCGCGTGGCCCGCCGCGCAGAGCAACGCCGCGGACTGGTCGATGATCCCGGTCGGGGCGCCGACGAACTCGTTTTCCGCCAGCTTGGCGATCGCGGCGAGTGCCTGCCGCGGCACCGTGACCGCCGACAGCGAGCAAAGCGCCAGGGCCACCGAGCACTCAAGCGCGGCGGACGACGACACGCCCGCGCCCACGGGCAGGTCGGAGTCGACGTCGACGGAGGCGCCGCGCACGTCATAGCCCGCGGCGTGCAGCGCCCACGCCACGCCCGCCGGGTAGGCCGCCCAGCCGGTCACCCCGCCCGGCGCCAGGGAGTCCACGGGCACCGTTACCGGCTCGTCTGGCACCTGCTTGGACCGCAGCACGAGCAGCCCGTCATCCCGGGCGGAAGCGGTCGCGGTCACCCCCTGGGCGAGCGCGAACGGCAGCACGAAACCCTCGTTGTAATCCGTGTGCTCGCCCATCAGGTTGGCTCGCCCTGGCGCGAACCACGCTCCTGCCGCTGTCATGTCACGATCCAGACGCCGCTTGGTTTGCCGGGATGCTTCTGCTACCCACGGGACGGATACGTTACCCGGTTAAACTGGCGTCAGTTACGGGCCTGGGACAGAGCAGGCGCTCGCGATCCCCGCGCGCCCGATGCGGTGGCGGTTTGTGCCATCGGGGGGCGCGGCCGGGGTTCGGGGGCGGTCTGACGGCGGGATTCCCGCGCGCCCGATGCGGTGGCGGTTTGTGCCATCAGGGGGCGCGGCCGGGGTTCGGGGGGTGGTCTGACGGCGGGATTCCCGCGCGCCCGATACGATGGCGGTTTGTGCCATCGGGCCGCGTGGCCGGGGTTCGGGGGGTGGTCTGACGGCGGGATTCCCGCGCGCCCGATACGATGGCGGTTTGTGCCATCGGGTGCGCAGCCGGGGGGTTCGGGGGGTCGCCCCCCCGGGAGATAACAGCAGGAAGTCGGCGATCGCGACGTGAAGGTCGTCCTGGACGTGCTCATCGTCCTTGTCATCGTGTCCATCGGCGGTTTCTTCGCTTCCGCCGAGATGGCCCTGGTCTCGCTCCGCGAGGGCCAGGTGCGGGCGCTTGCGCGGCGCGGCAGGCGCGGGGCGACGGCGGCGAGGCTCGCGTCCGACCCCAACCGCTTCCTGGCGTCGGTGCAGATCGGCGTCACCCTCGCGACGCTGGTGACCGGCGCCTACGGCGCCGAGACGCTGGCCGGGCTGCTGAGCGACTGGATGGTCAGCCAGCACGTGGCCCGCGGGGTGGCGTCGCCGCTCGCGTTCGCCATCGTGACCGTCTGCATCACCTTCCTCACGCTGGTGTTCAGTGAGCTGGCGCCGAAACGGCTGGCGCTGCAGCGCACCGTACCGATCGCGCTGTTCGCCGCGCCCACGCTCGACGTGATCTCCCGGCTCGCGCGGCCCGTCGTCTGGCTGCTGTCCGTCTCGGTCAACGTGGTGGTCAGGCTACTCGGCGCCGACCCGCGGCAGGGCCGCCAGGCGATGACCGAACAGGAGGTGCGTGAGCTCGTCGCGGGCACGCAGACGCTCAGCGCGGACGAGCGGCGCATCGTCGGCGAGGTCTTCGACGCGGGCAAGCGGCAGATCCGCGAGGTGCTGCGGCCGCGCACCGAGGTCGAGTTCCTCGCGGCGGGCACCACGGTCGGCGAGGCGGCGCGGATCGCGTCAAGCGTCCCGTACTCCCGGCTGCCGGTTTACCAGGGCTCGTATGACAACGTCATCGGCTTCGTGCATATCAGGGACCTGCTCGGCCCCGGCGCACCGGACAAGTCGGCGCTGGTCGACCAGGCCGTCCGGCCGGTCAAGTTCCTGCCGAACAGCAAGACGGTGCTTTCCGCGCTGTCGGAGATGCGCCGTGAGCGTGTCCACCTGGCGATCGTGGTCGACGAGTACGGCGGCACCGCCGGCATCATCACCCTGGAGGACCTGGTCGAGGAGCTCATCGGCGACATCACCGACGAGTACGACTCGGGCGAGGCGCCGGCTACGAAATTGCCGCAGGGCGAGGTCGAGGTGGACGGCCTGCTCAACCTGGACGAGTTCGCCGAGCAAACCTCGATCAGGCTGCCGGAAGGACCGTACGAGACCGTCGCGGGCTACGTGCTCGCGACGCTCGGCGAGCTGCCGACCCCCGGCGACGCGGTCGAGATCCCCGGTTACACGATCTCGGTGACGGAGATGGACGGTCGCCGCATCGCCCGGCTCCGCGTCACCCCGCGCCCCGAGCCCGAGCCCGAGCCGGCCACGGAGGCGGAGATGGCCGAGGACGGCTCCGCGGAGGGCACCCCCTAGGCCGGCGGGCCGCTCGCGCTCAGCGGGCCGCGCGTGCCGGGAGGCGGTCGAAGAACCGGCCGAGCACGTAGCTGGGAATCGCGGCGATCGCGATCATCACCAGGGCGAACGGCGCGGCCTGGCCGTAGGCGAGGTTTTGCTGGTAGTTCCAGAACTGGGTGGCGAGGGTCTGCACGCCGGTCGGCACCAGGATCAGGGTCGCGGTCAGCTCGGTGATCGCGGAGAGGAACACCAGGCAGAACGCGGCGGCCAGCCCCGGGGTGACGAGCGGCCTGGTCACCCGCCAGAACACGGCGAGCCGCCGCTTGCCGAGCGACCTGGCGATGTCCTCGAGGCCGGCGGGCGCCTGGGCGACCGACGCGCGGATCCCGACGAGCGCGAGCGGGAAGAACATGATGGCGTACGCGAGCACCAGCATGGGTGCCGTCTGGTAGCCGATGCCGTCGCCGTAGCGCTCGCTGAAGTAGGACAAGGACAGGGCGATGACCAGGCCGGGCAGCGCGAGCACGAGGTAGGTGCTGCGCTCGACGACGCGGGTGAGGCGGCCGCCGTGCCTGACCGCGAGGATCGCCACCGGGAGGGCGAGGACGGTGGCCAGCGCCGCCGCGCTCGCGCTGTAGCCCGCGCTGTAGCCGGCCGCCGACAGCAGTGAGGTGCCGGTGAACGGCTGGTTGGTGCCGGTGGCCCACCAGTAGGCGGCCGAGCCGACCGGCACGCCGAGCGCGAGCAGGACCAGCGCCGCCAGCAGCGCGAGGGCCGGCCAGGTCCACGGGCCGAGCCGGGTGCGCGGCGTGGCCCGCTGCGCCGTGCGGCTGGCCCGGCTGACCCGGCCACGGCGGCGGAGCCCGCCATCGGCACCGAGCACGACGAGGCCGAGCGCCACGAGCACGAGCGACAGCGCGCACGCGGTCGGGACGTTGAACGACAGCGAGAACTCGGTGAAGATCTCGGTCGTGAACGTCTGGTAGCCGAGGATCTCGAACGCGCCGTACTCGGCGAGCATGGTCATCACCACCAGCAGGCAGCCGCCGAGGATGGCGACGCGCGCCTGCCCGATGGTGATGCGCCAGAAGGTCCTGAGCCGGCCGGAGCCGAGGCTCCGCGCCACCTCTTCCTGCGCCGGGTCCGCGTTGCGCAGGCTGGCGGCCACCGGCAGGTACACCAGCGGGTAGAGCGCCAGCGTCATGACGAGAACGGCGCCGCGAAAGCCGGCCACGGCGGTGCTGAGCGATGCCCAGCCGAAGCTCACGACGAAGTCAGGGATGGCGAGCGGCACCACGAGCAGGACCGCCCAGACCCGCCTGCCCGGCAGGTTCGTCCGTTCCACCAGCCACGCGGCCCCGGTGCCGAGCACGGCGCAGAGCAGCGTGACCACGACCCCGAGGCGGATGGTGTTCCACAGCAGTTGCGCGGTCAGCGACCGGTCGATCAGCCGCGCGACCGTGCCCGTGCCCGCGCCCGCGGCCTCGACGAGAAGGAACGCGAGCGGCAAGAGGAGGACGACCGCGACGGCGGCGCCGAGCGGCAGCAGGCCGCTCGGCCGTCGCCGCCTTCGGCGGGGCGGGCGTGACAGTTCGGGATGGGGCGCCACCTCGCCCCGGGCCGTCACGAGGGTCACAGCAGCCCGGCCTTCTGCAGCAGGGCGATCGCCGTCGAGCCGTCCCCGAGGTCGGCGATGCTGATCGCGGCGGGCTGGAGCTGGTCGAAAGGCGTTTCCGGTGCCGTCGTCTGCACGCCGTCGTCCAGCGGGTACTCGTAGCTGATCGAGTGCGCGATGATCTCCTGCCCTTGCTTGGAGACCAGGAAGGCCAGGAACTTCTGCGCGGCGGCCTGGTTCTTCGAGGACTTCAGGATGCCGGCGCCGGAGACGTCGACCACGTACCCGGGGTCGTGCGGCGCGAAGTACGTGATCTTGGAGTGGATGGCCGACGCGCCAAGCTCGGCCTTCATCCGGTACCAGTAGTACTGGTTGACCACGCCGAAGGCCACCGCGCCCCGGTTCACCTCGTCCGCGATCGTCTCGTTGTCCGGGTAGATGTGCGACCCGGCGTTCTGCTTGATGCCGTTCAGCCAGGACGACGCCGCGGCGTCACCGTAGGTGCGGGCGACCGAGGTGACGATCGGCTGGAAGTCGGTCTCGCCCGCCGCGAACGCCAGCTTCCCCTTGTACTTGGGGTTGGCGAGCTGCAGCACCGAAGTTGGCAGGTCGGCCGCGCTGATCAGCGACGGGTTGTAGATCAGCACGCTCACCCGCGCCGACACGCCCACCCAGTCCCCCTGCGGTGAGTTGTACTTCGCCGGGGTCTTGGCGAGGGTGGCGGCGTCGACGTGCGCGAGCAGCCCCTTCTCCTGAAGATAGGCAAGGGCGGGGGAGTTCTCCGTGTAGAACACGTCCGCGACCGGGTGCGACTGCTCCGTGACGATCTCGTCGGCGAAGCTGTCCTCGTCGTTGTACCTGACGTTCACCTGGATGCCGCTTTGCTGCTCGAACGCGGTCACCAGCGACTGGGTGGTCTGCTCGTGCTGGCCGCTGTACAGGGTGATGGACCCGGCGCTCGGTGCGCCAGACGCGGACCCGCAGGCGGCGACCAGGCCGGCGGCGAGCAGGGCGGCGATGCCCGCGGCGGCGCGGCCCGCGAGCCGTGGGCGGCCACCGCCGCGAGTTCCGCGGGCACGGCTTGACGTATCGCGACTCATGTCGATGGTGTGACTCCGGCCGATGCTGTGGTTGATGATCATGGCGCTGCCTGGGGGCAGATCGAGTTGACGGCGTTCTCCGCCTTGGTGACCGCCGCGGCCGTTCCCTGGCCAGCGCTGAATGCCTGGTAGGCCTGCGCGAGCGAGCGCACGTCGCCGCTCAGCGCCGCGTCGCCGATCTTCAGTTGCCGCAGCGGCAGGACCTGTGCCTGGGCGTACCCTATAGCGTCGGCGTCCGGGTCCGGGCCGTCGGACAGCACGTCGGAGACCGCCGTGCAGTCCTGCCGCACCTGGCTGCCGCCGAGGGCGGACGCCGCCTGGTGGGACGATGACGAGGACCCGCAGGCGGCGACGGCGGTGGCCAGCAATGCCGCGACCACCAGTGCGCAGGCTCCGTCCGCGGGACGCAAAGCAGGACGGACGTAGGGTGAGTGGCGCTGTCGAATGCGACTCAGCTCCTTTCGACGGTCACATCATCAACTCGCCCCTTATGGTAAGGGTTACCTAAATAAGGTAAGCCTTACCTTAACAAGTTCTTTGCCGTGGAGGTAGCGTGCGGTCCCTCACAAAGTCTCACGGGAGTTCCGCCGGGCCGGGTGCGCCCGCGCTCCGGAGCGGAGGCCGCCGATGATGGCGCTCGAAGCCGTCGATGTCTGGAAGTCCTACGGCCAGGTGCCCGTTCTGCGCGGCGTCTCGCTTTCGGTGAGCGCGGGCGCGCTGACCGCGGTCCTGGGGACCTCGGGAGCGGGAAAGACCACGCTGCTGCGGGTCGTCGCCGGGTTTGAGCCGGCCGACGCGGGCACGGTCACGCTTGGCGGGCAGGCCGTCGACGGGCCGCTCGGGCGGATACCGCCCGAGCGGCGGCACATCGGCTACGTGCCGCAGGACGGTGCCCTGTTCCCGCACCTGACCGTTCGCGGCAACGTGGCGTTCGCGCTGCCGCGCGGTCCGCGTGGCGCCGGGCGCGGGCGTCGGGACGACCTCGTGGGCGAGATGCTCGACCTGGTGGGCCTGGCCGATCTCGGCGGCCGGTACCCGCACGAGCTGTCGGGCGGCCAGCAGCAGCGGGTCGCGATCGCGCGGGCGCTCGCCACGCGACCCCGCCTGGTGCTGCTCGACGAGCCGTTCGCCGCGCTTGACGCGAGCCTGCGGTCCACCGTCCGCGCCGACGTGCTTGGCGCGCTGCGCGCCACCGGCACCACCGGCGTCCTGGTCACGCACGACCAGGACGAGGCGCTGTCGGTCGCTGACTACGTCGCCGTGCTGCGCGACGGTACCGTCACGCAGGCGGGCACGCCCGCCGAGGTCTACTCGGCCCCGGCCGACCCGTGGACCGCCGGCTTCGTGGGCACCGCGAACCTGCTGCCGGGCGTGACGGAGGCCGGCGACCTTGGTGAGGCGCGCGTGCGGACCGCGCTCGGCTCCCACGCGCTGCGCGGCGACGACATCGAGGGCAAGCGCGAGGTGACCGTGCTCGTCCGGCCCGAGCAGGTCATCCTGTCCGGCCCCGCGCTGCCGGGCCCCGTGTTGCCGGGCCCCGTGTTGTCAAGCCCCGTGTTGTCAGGCCCCGTGGCGGGCACGGTCACGGCGGCCAGCTACCACGGTCACGACGCCCTGATCACCGTCGACATCGGCGACGGCGGGACGGTACGGGCGCGGACGTCGGGGGCGGTGGCGCCCGCGCCGGGCGACAACGTCACCCTCGGGGTCGACGGCCCCGTCATCGCTTGGCGGGGCTAGGCGCCCGTCGGCCAACTACACTTTGCCGTTACACGGGGAAACACCCTGGTGGAAGGGGTAGATGTGGCGGGACCTGGTGGGTTTGACACCGTTCTGGTGGTCGACTTCGGCGCGCAGTACGCCCAGCTCATCGCCCGGCGGGTACGGGAGTGCCACGTCTACTCGGAGATCGTGCCGTCCACGATGCCGGTGCGCGAGATGCTGGCGAAGCGGCCGAAGGCCATCATCCTGTCCGGCGGGCCCGCTTCGGTCTACGCCGAGGGCGCGCCCGCGGCCCCCGACGGGCTGTTCGACGCCGGCGTGCCGGTCCTCGGCATCTGCTACGGGCACCAGGTGCTCGTCCGCGAACTCGGCGGCACGGTCGAGCGGTCCGGCGCGGCCGAGTACGGCGGCACGCCGCTGCACGTCCTTGGCGGGCCCGGGCAGGGCACCGGCGGCCGGCTGCTCGCGGGGCTCGGCCCCGAGCTGAGCGTGTGGATGTCGCACGGCGACACCTCGACCATCGCGCCGCCCGGGTTCGCGGTGACCGCGCAGACGGCCGCGACACCCGCCGCCGCGGTCGAGGACGAGGAGCGCGGCCTGTACGGCGTGCAGTTCCACCCCGAGGTGATGCACACCGACTTCGGCACCAAGATCCTGCGCCGGTTCCTCGACGCGGCGGGCTGCCGCCCGACGTGGACGATGCTGAACATCGTCGAGGAGCAGACCGACCGGATCAGGGAGCAGGTCGGCAACGGCCGCGCGATCTGCGGCCTGTCAGGCGGCGTCGACTCGGCGGTCGCGGCGGCCCTGGTCCAGCGTGCCATCGGTGAGCGCCTGACCTGCGTTTTCGTCGATCACGGGCTGCTGCGCAAGGGCGAGGCGGAGCAGGTCGAGCAGGACTTCGTCGCGGCGACCGGGGTCAAGCTGCACGTCGTCGACGCGTCGGCCGAGTTCCTCGCCGCGCTCGAAGGGGTAACCGACCCGGAGCAGAAGCGCAAGATCATCGGCCGCGAGTTCATCCGCGCGTTCGAGCGGGCCGCGCGGGAGATCACCGCCGACGCCGGCGCACAGGGCGAGGCGACGGACTTCCTCGTGCAGGGCACGCTCTACCCGGATGTGGTGGAGTCGGGTGGCGGCACCGGGACCGCTAACATCAAGTCGCACCACAACGTGGGCGGCCTGCCCGACGACCTCAAGTTCCACCTGGTCGAGCCGCTGCGGTGGCTGTTCAAGGACGAGGTGCGCAAGGTCGGCGAGGAGCTGGGCCTGCCGACCGAGATCGTGTGGCGCCAGCCGTTCCCCGGCCCGGGCCTCGGCATCAGGATCATCGGCGAGGTCACCGCGGAGCGGCTCGCGGTGCTGCGCGAGGCGGACGCGATCGCGCGGGCGGAACTGACCGCGGCGGGCCTTGACCAGACCGTCTGGCAGTGCCCCGTGGTGCTGCTGGCCGACGTCCGCTCGGTGGGCGTGCAGGGTGACGGGAGAACCTACGGCCACCCGGTCGTGATCAGGCCCGTGACGAGCGAGGACGCGATGACCGCGGACTGGGCGCGGCTGCCCTATGACTTGCTCGCGCGGATCTCCACCCGGATCACCAACGAGGTCAGCGAGGTCAACCGCGTGGTGCTCGACGTCACGAGCAAGCCGCCGGGCACCATCGAATGGGAGTAACCGTTTGATTTTGGGGTTCTGACTGAAAGTCAAAGACTCAAAGTTAACTTCAAAGACGGGCGACGGGCTTGTGCCGCCCCTCACCGGTTCGTGACTCAAAGTCAAGATCAAGATCAAGATCTAGAGCAGCGGTCCGAACGAGTTCGTGCTCCACGTCGCCGCGCCCATGGCACCGAGGCTCCGGTGAGCGTTAACGCCTTGAGATTGCTTGTTGGGTGCTGCCGCGAGCGCTTCAGGCGCGGCCGTTGTGCGCGGCGTTGAACGCCTGCGGCGCGCGGATCGCGGGGCGGAGCAGCGCCTCCGCGAGCGTGAGCACCGTGTCCTCCAGGGACGCGACGCGGGCGACGATGTCGGCCGTGGCGGCCTCGACGGCCTTGGCCACCGCCTCCTCCATGTCGGCGGTCTGCGCGTCAAGCTTGCCGTCGATCGAGCGCACCCGGTCGTACTGGTCGTCGAGTCGCTCGTCGAGCCGCTCGATCCGGGCCATGAGCTTGCTGTCGAGCGTGCCGAGGGTGGCGGCCAGGCCGTCGATGGTGGCCGCGATGGCTGTCACGCTCGTCTCGTCCATGGCGTCCAGCCGCAGGCGGATCTCCTGCAGCGCGCCGGCGACAGATCGCTCCTCCATGATGTGATCGTGCACCGTGCGCGCGAGCAGTTCGCGCATCCGGTCGGCGGCGGCGTGCTGCCCGTTCACGGCGGGAGGGGCGGACTGGCTGGCGCGCAACAGCAGGTGATTGTTGCCCGACTGATCCATCTTGCTCCTTCGTGCGCTCCGGCTATGGAGTGCGATCACTTTAGTAGCTCACCGTGGCCGTGCGTGCACTGCCTGCTAAATCTCGGGTCGACCTTCGGCGCGGCGGAGGCACTTCGTTCCCGGTGATCCGTTATCGGCCCGTGTTGACGCGGTCAAAGTCGGCGGCTAGGGTTCGGGCTTAGCACTCACTGATGTAGAGTGCTAATGCGACGAGGCAGGTCTGGCACCCGCGACGGCAGGCCAACCCTGGTCGCCTCGCAAAAAGCAACTCACCCACAGACATTTCCGAAGGGGGAGGTCAGCGTGTCGACCGCCACCAAGGTTGTGCTCAAGCCGCTTGAGGACCGCATCGTGGTCCAGCCGCTTGAGGCCGAGCAGGTTACCGCGTCCGGGCTCGTTATCCCGGACACCGCGAAGGAGAAGCCCCAGGAGGGCAAGGTCCTCGCGGTGGGCCCGGGCCGTTTCGACGACAAGGGCGCTCGCGTCCCCGTCGACGTTCAGGTCGGCGACGTGGTGCTGTACAGCAAGTACGGCGGCACGGAAGTGAAGTACTCGGGCGAGGAGTACCTGGTGCTCTCCGCCCGTGACGTGCTCGCGGTCATCGAGAAGTAGTTCAACCGCCGTGCGGGCCTCTGGCTGCCCACAAGCGGCCGGAGGCCTGTCGCTTTCCGACATCCAACCCGTAGGTTGAGGTAAGTCAATGCCCAAGATCCTGGAGTTCGACGAGGACGCCCGGCGCTCACTCGAGCGCGGCGTCGACAAGCTCGCCGACACCGTGAAGGTGACGCTTGGCCCGCGCGGCCGCAACGTCGTCATCGACAAGAAGTGGGGCGCTCCCACGATCACCAACGACGGCGTGACCGTCGCCAAGGAGATCGAGCTGGAGAACCCGTACGAGAACCTTGGCGCGCAGCTCGCCAAGGAAGTCGCCACCAAGACGAACGACATCGCCGGTGACGGCACCACCACCGCGACCGTGCTCGCCCAGGCGATGGTCCACCTCGGGCTCCGCTCGGTGGCGGCCGGCGCCAACCCGATGGACCTCAAGCGCGGCATCGACGCGGCGGCCGCCGCCGTCTCCGAGGAACTGCTCAAGTCGGCCCGCGAGGTGACCGAGCAGCAGGAGATCGCGCACGTCGCGACCATCTCCGCGCAGGACGCCAAGATCGGCGAGCTGATCGCCGAGGCGTTCGACAAGGTCGGCAAGGACGGTGTGGTCACCGTCGAGGAGTCGCCGACGATGGGCCTCGAGCTGGAGTTCACCGAGGGCCTCCAGTTCGACAAGGGCTACATCTCGCAGTACTTCGTCACCGACCAGGAGCGCCTTGAGGCCGTGCTCGAGGACGCCTACGTCCTCGTCAACCAGGCCAAGATCTCCTCGATGGCGGACTTCCTGCCGCTGCTCGAGAAGGTCGCGCAGACCAAGAAGCCGCTGCTCGTGATCGCCGAGGACATCGAGGGCGAGGCGCTGGCGACCATCGTCGTCAACAAGATCCGCGGCCTGCTGAACATCGCCGCGGTGAAGGCGCCAGGCTTCGGTGACCGCCGCAAGGCCATGCTCGCCGACATCGCGACGCTGACCGGCGCCACCCTCGTGTCCGAGGACCTCGGCATGAAGCTGGAGTCGATCGGCCTTGAGGAGCTCGGCTCGGCCCGGCGCATCGTGGTCACCAAGGACAACACCACGATCGTCGACGGCGCCGGCGACTCGGTCGCGATCCAGGAGCGGATCCGCCAGATCCAGACCGAGATCGAGGCGACCGACTCCGACTGGGACCGCGAGAAGCTGCAGGAGCGGCTGGCCAAGCTGTCCGGCGGCGTGTGCGTGCTCCGGGCCGGCGCGGCCACCGAGGTCGAGCTCAAGGAGAAGAAGCACCGCCTTGAGGACGCCATCTCCGCGACGCGGGCCGCGATCGAGGAGGGCATCATCCCCGGCGGCGGCTCCGCGCTCGTGCACGTCGCGTCCAGCCTTGACGACCTCGGCAAGACCGGGGACGTCGCGACCGGCGTGACCGTGGTGAAGAAGGCGCTGTCCGAGCCGGCCCGCTGGATCGCGCTCAACGCCGGCCAGGAGGGCTCGGTCATCGTGGCCAAGACCGCCGACCTGCCCACCGGGCACGGCTACAACGCGGCCACCGGCGAGTACGGCGACCTGATGGCGCAGGGCGTCATTGACCCGGTCAAGGTCACCCGCTCCGCGGTGCAGAACGCGGCCTCCATCGCCGGCATGCTCCTGACGACCGAGACGCTGGTCGTGGAGAAGCCGGAAGAGGAGAAGCCGGCTGAGGACGGCCACGGCCACGGCCACAGCCACTAGTTTCTGCCGCATCACCCGCGAACGCGGTGCGCACGATCCCGTGCGCACCGCGTTCGCCGTTTCCCCGGGCCTGCGGCGGTCAGTCGGCCTGGCCGACGAGGACGAGTTCGGGCGCGGGCTGGGTGGCCGGCTGGGTGGCCGGCGGCCGGGTGCGTCGCGGGCGCAGCACGACGGCGCCTAGCCCGGCGGCCGCGACCACCAGGCCGCACGCGATCCAGAAGGCCAGGTGGTAGCCGTCGGTCAGGGCGGCCGCCACGGAATAGTGCCGCGCGATCAGGCCGTTGCTGCGCGACGCGGACACGGTCGCGAGCACCGCGAGCCCCAGCGCTCCGCCAATCTGGGCGGTCGTGTTCACCAGGCCGGAGGCCAGTCCCGCGTCCTGCGGGGTGGCGCTCGACATGGCCAGCGTCATCGGGGCGGGGAAGCACAGTCCCGCACCGGTGCCGATCAGCAGCGTCACCGGGAAGATGTGGCTCACGTAGCCGGCGTCCACCGGGGCGAGGGCGAACAGGGCCAGCCCGGCGGCGATCAAGGCGAGCCCGGAGAACATCGTCCCGCGGGCGCCGAAGCGCAGCACCAGTCGGTCGGTGTAGCGCACGGACAGCGTTCCCATCGTGACGGTGACGGGCAGGAAGGCCAGGCCGATCCGCAGCGCGTCGTAGCCGAGAACCAGGCGCAGGTAGAGCGAGCCGAGGAAGAACATCCCGAACATGCCCGCGGCGCCGAGCACCTGGACCAGGTTCGCGCCCGCCAGGTCGCGCGAGGAGAGGATCCGTAGCGGCATGAGCGGGTGACGCGCGGTGCGCTGCCTGCCGACAAAGCCGACGAACAGCGCGAGCGAGCCGGCGCCGAAGGCGAGGGTCCTGACGGCCAGCCAGCCCTGCTGCGCGGCCGGGCCGACGATCGTGAAGACCATGAGCATGATCGCGCCGGTGATCAGCAGTGCGCCGGGCACGTCGGCTCCGGCCCGCAGGCCCACGCCGCGCTCCGACGGGAGCACCCGCAGGGCCGCGATGGCCGTGACCACGCCGATCGGCAGGTTGACGAAGAAGATCCAGTGCCAGTTGAGGAACTGGGTGAGCACTCCTCCCGCCAGCAGGCCAACCGCACCGCCCGCGGACGCGACGAACGCGAACACGCCGATCGCCCGCGCCTGTTCGCGCGGGTCGGTGAACATCGTCACGATCATGCCGAGGATGACGGCCGAGGTGAGCGCGCCGCCCGTGCCCTGCAAGAACCGCGCGGCGATCAGCATCTCCTGGTTAACCGCGAGCCCGCACAGGAGCGAGGCCCCGGTAAAGACACCTAGCCCGGCCAGGAAGACCTTCCGGCGGCCGGCCAGGTCGCCGAGCCGGCCGGCCAGCAGCAGCAGCCCGGCGAAGGCGATCAGGTAAGCATTAACGACCCAGGCCAGGCCCGCCTGCGAGAAGCCCAGGCTGGCCTGGATAGACGGCAGGGCCACGTTAACGATCGTCATGTCCAGAACGATCATCAGCATCCCGGTGCACAACACCACCAGGGCTGTCCAGCGAGAACGGTCACGCATCGGTCTTCCTCCCACGAATGTCGGCGACCCCGTTGGGTCTTTGCCCTATTCACGAACGGGGACCGCCGGAATCGACCGGTGGTGAGGGAAGCCACGCCGCGGGCCGGAAGGCCGGGCCGCCCGATCCGGTTGGCTAGGATAGACACATCCCACCGTTACCTGCTGCTACACCGTTCACCGGCACGGTTCACCGGCTCAGTGCATCGGGCAGCGACAAGCCGTGAGGGCATCATGACGGAGACACCGAAGTTTTCCCCGGTAGGCCTGACCTTCGACGACGTGCTGCTCTTGCCCGCTCACTCGGAGCTGATGCCCAGTGAGGCGGACACCAGCACCAGGATCACCCGCAAGTACCGGCTGCGCGTGCCGCTCGTGTCCAGCGCGATGGACACCGTGACCGAGGCGCGGATGGCGATCGCCATGGCCAGGCAGGGCGGCGTCGGCGTGCTGCACAGGAACCTGGCCATCGAGGAGCAGGCGCAGCAGGTTGACCTGGTGAAACGGTCCGAAGCGGGTATGATCACCGACCCGGTCACCTGCGGGCCAGACGCGACCCTCGCGGACGTGGAGCGGCTGTGCGCGCACTACCGGATCTCGGGCGTCCCGGTCACGAGCGACGACGGCAAGCTCCTGGGGATCGTCACCAATCGCGACATACGCTTCGAGAATGACCTGTCCCGCCCGGTGGCGGACGTCATGACCCCCATGCCCTTGGTCACCGCCCCCGTGGGCGTGGCTGGGGAGCAGGCGCTCGCGCTGCTCAAGGAGCACAAGGTCGAGAAGCTGCCGCTGATCGACGAAGCGGGCCGGCTGCGCGGCCTCATCACGGTCAAGGACTTCACCAAGAGCGAGAAGTTCCCGAATGCCACCAAGGACGCGGGCGGCCGCCTTGTCGTCGGCGCCGCGGTGGGCGTGGGCGAGGACGCCAAGGGCCGGGCGCAGGCGCTCATCGACGCCGGCGTCGACTTCCTGATCGTCGACACGGCGCACGGCCACGCGCAGTCCGTGCTCGACATGATCAAGCAGCTCAAGGCCAACGCCGACATCGAGGTGATCGGCGGCAACGTCGCCACGAAGGCCGGCGCCCAGGCGCTCATCGACGCCGGCGTGGACGGCGTCAAGGTCGGCGTGGGCCCGGGCAGCATCTGCACCACCCGGGTGGTGGCCGGGGTGGGCGTCCCCCAGGTGACCGCGATCTACGAGGCGAGCCTGGCCGCGAGGCCCGCAGGCATCCCGGTGATCGGCGACGGCGGCCTCCAGTATTCCGGCGACATCGCCAAGGCCATCGCCGCCGGCGCGGACACGGTCATGCTTGGGAGCCTGCTGGCCGGCTGCGAGGAGAGCCCGGGCGAGATGGTCTTCATCAACGGCAAGCAGTACAAGATGTACCGCGGCATGGGCTCGCTCGGCGCGATGCGCAACCGGGAGCGGGGCAAGTCCTACTCCAAGGACCGCTACTTCCAGGACGACGTGCTGCGCGAGGACAAGCTGGTCCCGGAGGGGATCGAGGGCCAGGTACCGTACCGCGGCCACCTCGCCTCGGTCGCCGACCAGCTCGTCGGCGGGCTGCGCGCCGCCATGGGGTACTGCGGTGCCCGCACGATCGCCGACCTGCAGGAGGCGCGGTTCATCCAGATCACGGCGGCCGGGCTAACGGAGAGCCACCCGCACGACGTGCAGATGGTCGTCGAGGCGCCGAACTACAGCGGCCGGAAGTAAAGTAAGCACAGTGACAGACATCGAAATCGGGCGCGGCAAGACCGGTCGCCGGGCGTACTCACTCGACGAGATCGGCATCGTCCCGGCCCGCAGGACGCGGGACCCGGAAGAAGTCAGCATCGCCTGGCAGATCGACGCCTACCGGTTCCAGGTGCCGCTGATCGCCTGCCCCATGGACAGCGTGGTCTCGCCCGCGACGGCGATCGCGATCGGCCAGCTCGGCGGGCTCGGCGTGCTCGACCTTGAGGGCCTGTGGACCAGGTTCGAGGACCCCGAGCCGATCCTGGCCGAGGTGACCGAGCTTGGCGAGGAGGCGGCCACCAGGCGGCTGCAGGAGATCTACGCCGAGCCGATCAAGGAAGAGCTGATCGGCCGGCGCATCGAGGAGATCTCCCGGGCCGGCGTGGTCACCGCCGCGGCCCTGTCGCCGCAGCGCACCGCCCGCTACTACAAGGCGGTGCTCGACGCGGGCGCGGACATCTTCGTCATCAGGGGGACGACCGTCTCCGCCGAGCACGTTTCCGGCCGGGCCGAGCCGCTCAACCTGAAGCAGTTCATCTACGAGCTCGACATCCCGGTCATCGTCGGCGGCTGCGCCACCTACACCGCGGCCCTGCACCTGATGCGCACCGGCGCCGCGGGCGTGCTCGTCGGCTTCGGCGGCGGCAGCGGCCACACGACCGCCGCCGTGCTCGGTGTCGCGGTGCCGATGGCGACCGCGATCGCGGACGTGGCGGCGGCCAGGCGCGACTACCTGGACGAGTCGGGCGGCCGGTACGTGCACGTCATCGCCGACGGCTCGATGACCCGCAGCGGTGACATCGCCAAGGCGCTCGCGCTCGGCGCGGACGCGGTCATGGTCGGCTCGCCGTTCGCCCGCACGACCGAGGCACCGGGCCGCGGCTACCACTGGGGCAGCGAGGCCAACCACCCCGAGCTGCCGCGCGGTGCGCGGGTCAAGGTCAACGCGATCGGCACGCTTGAGCAGATGCTGTTCGGCCCGTCGACCGTCCCCGACGGCTCGATGAACCTGATGGGCGCGCTCAAGCGCACGATGGCCACCGCCGGCTACACGGAGCTCAAGGAGTTCCAGCGGGTCGAGGTGGTCGTAACCCCGCCTGCCGCGCGCCCCCATTAGAATTCATCGCCATGGGAACCCCGCGCGTCTTTTCCGGCATCCAGCCAACCGCTGACTCCTTCCACCTGGGCAATTACCTGGGTGCGGTCAAGCAGTGGGTGGACTTGCAGGAGACCGCGGACGCGATCTACTGCGTGGTGGACCTGCACGCGATCACTGTGCCGTACGACCCGCAGCTGCTGCGCCGCCGCACCAGGGTGGCCGCGGCGCAACTGATCGCGGCGGGACTCGACCCGGAGCGGTGCATCCTGTTCGTGCAGAGCCAGGTGCAGGAGCATTCCGAACTGGCCTGGGTGCTTTCCTGCCAGACCGGGTTCGGCGAGGCGAGCCGGATGACCCAGTTCAAGGACAAGTCGGCGAAGGGCGGCGCCGACCAGGCCAGCGTGGGCCTGTTCACCTACCCGATGCTGATGGCCGCCGACATCCTGCTCTACCAGACGGACGAGGTGCCGGTGGGCGAGGACCAGCGCCAGCACCTGGAACTGTCGCGCAACCTCGCGCAGCGGTTCAACCACCGCTTCGGCGAGACCTTCACCGTGCCCGCCCCGTACATCCTGCCCGCCGTCGCCAAGATCACCGACCTGCAGGACCCGACGAGCAAGATGTCCAAGTCGTCCTCTTCCCCGCAGGGCATCATCGACCTGCTCGACGAGCCAAGCGCGATAAGGAAGAAGATCAACCGCGCGGTGACCGACGCCGAGTCGGTCGTCCGGGCGGACGACGAGGCCAAGCCCGGCGTGACGAACCTGCTGCGGATCTACTCGGCCCTCTCCGGCGACAAGATCGACGACATCGCCGCCCGCTACGGCGACGGCGGCTACGGCGGCTTCAAGAAGGACCTCGGCAACCTGGTCGCCGACACGTTCGCACCGATCCGCGAGCGCACCGCCAAGTACCTGGCCGACCCGGACACGCTGGACGCCGTGCTGAACGACGGCGCGCGGCGCGCCCGCGCGATCGCCAGCCAGACGATGGTGCAGGTCCGCGACCGCTGCGGCTTCCCGCCCGCCGTTTCCTAACCCGATTCCCCCGAACGGATTCGGCTGACCCCGCCCGCCCCGTCGCCGGTCACCCGGCTCCGCCCAGCCGTCTTCCGTTTCGGCTGGCTCCGCCCCGCTCCGTCGCTGGCCGCCCGGCTGCGCCCGGCCGTGTTCCCGTTTCGGCTGGCTCCGCCCCGCTCCGTCGCTGGCCATCCGGCTGCGCCCGGCCGTGTTCCCGTTTCGGCTGGCTCCGCCTGCTCCGTCGCTGGCCGCCCGGCTGCGCCCGGCCGTGTTCCCGTTTCGGCTGGCTCCGCCCCGCTCCGTCGCTGGCCA
>Ga0335075_10001008_pt1 | contig 47488 bp, 54 predicted proteins | sample Lox_Sample_24_FD_206723 | JGI IMG/M metagenome (GOLD analysis project Ga0335075, IMG submission 206723) | Soil microbial communities from Loxahatchee National Wildlife Refuge, Florida, United States - Lox_Sample_2.4 | ecosystem: Environmental > Terrestrial > Soil > Wetlands | place: USA... | reverse complement strand
CACGCGGATTTTGACCGCCGTCGACACATGTCGGGATGGTTCACCAGGTGATTGAGCACGGTCGTCTTACCGCTGCCGAGAAAGCCGGTGAGCAGAGAGACAGGAAGACGTTGACCTGTCACGGTTGCCTCGGATGTCTGCATGTTCTATTCCTCAGAATTGCATGCCCAGACTCGGGCGGGTCGCGTGAACGTCCTGACATCGTTCGCAGATGCCCGTCATCTCGACGATGCGGGTGCGGATTCTGAATCCGATTATCGCTGCTTGATGCTCGATAAGTCCCCCAAGAGCGGGACACTCGACAGCTCTCGCGGAGCCACACTGATCGCAAATGAAGTAGGCGTCTGCTTGCGTCGATTTCTTCCGGCCCATCGCCAGGAAGGCGTTCAAGCACTCGATCCGCGCCACCATCCCGTGATCACGCAGGAACTCAAGAGCCCGATACACACTAGGCGGCATGAGCCGCCTTCCCGTACTGGCCTCGATTTCCGTGAGCAGATCATATGCACCAAGCGGCCGGCCGGCTGCGACAAGCGTCTGAAGCACCGCTTGGCGCAGAGGCGTCAGCTTAACGTCCTCGTCAGAACCTGCATCGTCCGGCGCGACCATTCTCGTCATCTTGGTAGCCGTGCCGTTTTCACGACCGGGCATGTGCTTCGTCTCGGACACCGGAGGCTCCTTGACAGTTCGACCAGCCGCTTTATACAACGCTATCATATAACATAGCAATCGCCCTATCGACCGAGGAGGACCTAATTGTGATGGACGGGCTCATCGCCACATCTGGGGAGCAAGGCGACAGATCGCCGGCCCGTCCCACCCGCGCCGAAGCGGAGGCGGCGGTTCGCACCCTGATTGCCTGGGCGGGGGACAATCCGGACAGGGAGGGTCTCATCGGCACGCCGGAACGTGTCGCAAGGGCCTACGAGGAGTTCTTCGCGGGTTACCAGGCCGATCCGGCCTCACTTCTGGCGCGTACCTTCGAGGAGACGGAAGCCTACGATGAGATGATCGTGCTTCGGGACATTCGCCTGGAGTCGCACTGCGAGCACCACATCGTGCCGATTATCGGCAGGGCACATGTCGGCTATCTGCCGGCAGGCCGTGTGGTCGGCATCAGCAAGCTGGCAAGGGTCGTAGAAGCCTACGCAAAACGCATGCAAATCCAGGAGAAGCTGACCGCACAGATCGCGGACACGATCGAAGCCGTGCTGAAGCCGCGTGGCGTCGCGGTCGTCATCGAGGCCGCCCACCAATGCATGACGACACGCGGCATTCACAAGCCGGGCGTCAGCATGGTCACCAGCCGGATGCTCGGGGCATTCCGAACCGACCCGGCGACCCGCCGGGAATTTCTGTCGATGATCGCCAAGCCAAGGGACTCTGCCTCATGACAGCATTCGAACGCACCAAGGATGTCCTGCAATCATTTGCTCCCCGCGTTTCCGTCAATCAGGTCGAGGAGGGAAGACAGCTTTCGCCACGGTTCGACCGCGATGGATTGATCGTGGCAGTCACGACGGACGCTGCATCAGGCGAGGTGCTCATGGTCGGCGCGATGAACGCCGAAGCACTGGTCCTCAGCATCGAGACCGGCGAGGCCCATTACTGGAGCCGAAGCCGCGGGTGCCTCTGGCACAAGGGCGCCACGAGCGGACTGATCCAGCGGATCGTGGAGATGCGGATTGATGATGACCAGGATGCGATCTGGCTCCGCGTCGCCGTTCAGGGCAACGGTGCGAGCTGTCACGTCGGCTACAGATCCTGCTTTTATCGGTTCGTCGCGCTTGGTCCTCTTTCGACCGGCCATGAGCGTCTGCACTACACCGAAAGTCATAAAGTCTTTGACCCGGCGGCGGTCTATGGAACCGCGTCCAACCCCTCACGGCTATAGGAGACGGGGGTGAACGCGGTCATCCTGTTGCGAGAGGTGCTCAGCGCGGATTTCGTCAAAATGGGCGAACTCGCGATGCGCATCGTTCCCGACCTGGACGGTGCGACGCTTGGTTCGGTGATGATCCTCTACGGTATCGAGACCACGATTTGTGGCGGCGGTACTCCTCCGGATGTCATGGCAACTCATTTGCGCAACGTGGCGGATGCTCTCGATCGCGGGGACCCGGAGCTTCCCGTTCTTACCGGCATCCCGCCAACTACCGAAACTGAGCCCGCCTTCTGATCGCCACGTCTACCGCAGTCAGCTTCACCAACCTATGGATTGCTCCATCATGAACCAGCACCTTCCCGTCACGGTTCTTTCCGGCTTTCTCGGCGTCGGCAAAACCACCCTGCTCAATCATGTCCTCAACAATCGTGAAGGACGCCGGGTCGCGGTGATCGTGAACGATATGAGTGAGGTCAATATCGACGCCGACCTCGTCCGGGAGGGTGGCAGCAATCTCTCGCGGACTGATGAAAAGCTGGTTGAGATGACCAATGGTTGCATCTGCTGCACACTCCGGGACGATCTGCTCCAGGAAGTGCGCAAGCTCGCTGGCGAGGGACGATTCGACTATCTCCTGATCGAATCGACGGGGATTTCCGAGCCGCTGCCGGTTGCCGCGACGTTCGATTTCCGGGACGAGCGTGGCAACAGCCTGAACGATGTCGCGCGCCTTGATACCATGGTGACCGTCGTCGATGCCGTGAACCTTCTCAAGGATTATTCGTCCATCGATTTCCTGCGCGATCGTGGTGAATCGCTCGGAGAGGACGACGAGCGCACGATGGTCGATCTGCTGGTCCAGCAGATCGAGTTCGCGGATGTGGTCGTCCTGAACAAGGTGGATACAGCAACTCCTCAACAGGTGGACGCCGCACGCAAGATCATCCAGGCCCTCAATCCCGATGCTGCTTTGATCGAGACGAGCATGGGTCGCGTCGATTTGAACCAGGTTCTCGACACCGGCCGGTTCAACTACGAAAAAGCCCAGGAACACCCGCTCTGGTACAAGGAACTCTACGGCTTTGCGGACCACAAGCCGGAGACAGAGGAATATGGGATTCGGAGCTTTGTCTATCGCGCCAGGCGGCCGTTTCATCCGGAGAAGTTTTATCGCTTCGTGAATTCAGAATGGCCTGGTGTGGTTCGTGCCAAGGGACATTTCTGGCTGGCAACGCGGCCGGAATGGGTCGGCGAATTAAGTCAGGCGGGTGCCCTTGTCCGGCATCAGGCGCTCGGCTTCTGGTGGGCCAACGTTCCGAAGTCTCAGTGGCCGGAGCATGAAGGCTGGCGGAAGATGCTCGCCAGCCGCTGGGATGCCGTCTACGGCGACCGTCGGCAGGAGATCGTGTTCATCGGCTCGGACATGGACGAGGTCGCGATCCGGCGTCAGCTTGATGCCTGCCTGGTCGGCGATGCGAGTGCGCGAGAGATGCCCATTAAGGCATGGAAGCGTCTGCCGGACCCGTTCCCGGCTTGGCGCCGGGCGAATGCGGCCTGACATCGGCAATAGGGACCGGCCTGGTGTTCACCAGGGCCGGTCTGCACGTCCCTGGTCGATGCACAAGACCAGCCGCGAGCGCCGCCCGGCAGGAAGATGTCCGAGCGGTGGAGAGCGATGAAGGACACGCGGTCCCCCACCAGGGACCTTGGCGCCCTTGAAGAGCCCCACCTCCATGGGCCACATGTGGCGGACAATCCCTGCATCGTCCACCCATTCCGTGCCCGGTCCAATATAGGTGCAGAGCAGACGGAAACCCACCTGATCGATGTGGAACTTGCGGCAGGCATCGTCGGTGAGGTGCTCAAGCCTCAGCCTCACCTCGACCTCGCCGGTTGCTTGCACGAAGCACAGAGCAAGCCGCCTGACGTCCAGGCAAAGTGCCCAAGGGAAGAGCGACGTGCCGTCAAAGAGCGCCCGGACCGCAGCCGAAGGCGTCCCTTCAGCCCGCCATGTGAAGGGCGGTCCCGCCAGAAGGGGATAGGCGGAGAACAAGATGCGTCGACGCCCGAAGCGCCGCCACATGGCGGCGCCGACCTGTGGGGAACGAACGCGGCCGAGGACAGAGGACGTGAACCCTCTGACAACAGAGGGTTCGTCCGCCGGTGTGCCGACGGCCAACGCCATCAGAAAGTCACGACGGCGCGGGCGCCGGCAATGAACTCGTTGCGCAGCGTGTGGATGGGGTCGTTGGGATCCGGCACCCCGCCACCCGGATTGATTACGTATTGCAGGTCCGGTTGGACGACCAGCCACCCCGTCACCTGCGCCTGGTAGGTCAGCTCGATCAGTTCCTCGGTCGTTTGCGCCGGCGCCCCCGAATCCTGATCCAAAGCGGCGGCCTGGCTGCTGACCTTGCCGATGCCAAAATCGATGCCGGCCTGGTCGTTATCGCGGCCCGGCAGCGGCGCCGTGAGCGTCACCCCGCCATTGAAGAAGAAGTCGATGAGGTTCTGATCATCCGGGGCTCCCATGATCCGGCCGAAGACATTCAGGGTCCGTGCCTTATCTGCGCTCGATTGCCACACCGTCTGATCGGCCACGGCATAGAGGCTGTAATTGCCGTGGTGCATGAGCGGGTTGCCGTTGCTCGCGGGATTGGCCAGCGACAACCCGTCCGTGCCGAAACGCTGATCGGGGAAGGCGCCGCTGTCGTACCAGCCGCCGATCTTATAGGTGCCTGGCATACCGCCGATCTTGGTTGCGTATTGCAGCTCGGCGATGAACAAGGCGCCTGTGTTGAGATTGAACTTGGCGCCGTTCTTGTCGAGCTCCTGCGCATCGTCGTCGAACGCGCCGCCGCCCGGATTGTCGTCGAACACGCCGGCCAGGACGGTGGTGTTGTCCGTCGGCTTGGCCTGAACCCGCACGCCGAGCGATGCCAGCGGATAGGCCGGACCGCCGCCATAGAGATCGTCCGAGGGGATCAGCGGCCAGCCGGCCATCGTGTTGACGAACAGGCCCGAGTACTGGCTGACCATGAACTCGTTATCGATGCTCTGCTGGCCGACCTTGATGTCGAACTTACCGCCCAGAAAGGCCTGATCGTACCAGAGTTCCCAGAGCCGCGTGGTGTCCTCGGCCTCGTTGCCGTTCGCAGCCTGTAGATTGTCGAGATAGGGGCCGCTCAGCGACTGCCCATGGATCTGTAGCCCGCTGACATGGAACGTGCCACCTTGGAGGCCGAAGGCTTTGCCGGTATCGATCTCCAGGGTACCCGTCGTCACGCCCTGCATCGTGGCGCCCTGCTTCACGCCGCCGGCGAGATTTCCGAGCAAGTTCTAGCTGTCCGTGAAATTCAGCGTGACCCCGTATTGCCCGAGGACGGTACGCAGACCGCCCATGTCCCCGAGCAGGTTGCTGCGGCTCCAGAAATCGTCGGCGGGCGCCGCCGGGGCAGCGGTCTGAGCCATGGCCGGAAGGGTCCAGAGCAGCGCGGAAGCACTCAGGACAGCACGGAGCAGGGATCTGGAAGAGGGCGTCGAGGGTCCCTTTCGGGGTTGCGAGGTGGAGCTTATTCAGGGCGCTGACCGACAACGCTATCCTATAGCATTGCCTACGATGTAGTGATACGTTATAGCGTCCGTCCACTCAAGTGGCTCAGCAACCTTCCGCAACGGGGACCAGCATGAACGACCAGGATATTTTGCTTCACGGGCCTTCCTCTGACGCCAGCGCCGGCGCAACGCCTCTCCTGCGGCGACAGCACGGGAAGAGCTGGAAAGCGATGCTGTTCGGCGCTATCGGCGTCGCTGTCGCCGTAGGGGGCGGGGCCGCCCGGGCTGTCGCCGCTCCATCCGTGATCAACGCGATCGGCGTCGAGAACGAGTACGCGAATGTCATCTCCCAGATTGGCGGTCAGTACGTCCACGTGACGGCGATCGAGACCGACCCGAACACCGATCCGCACACGTTCGAGGCCAGTCCCGGCGTTGCCCGTCAGATCGCCGCTTCCGACCTGATCGTCGAGAACGGGATCGGTTATGACGATTGGGCCGACAAGATCATCGCAGCGGCACCCAAGGCCAGCCGCAAGATCATCAATGTCCAGCACCTGCTGGGCTTGCCGGACAGCACGCCGAACCCGCATCTCTGGTACGACCCGAAGACCATGCCGGCCGTGGCGGACGCGGTGGCCAAGGATCTGTCGGCTCTGATGCCGGCGGAAGCCAGCGTGTTCGAAGCGAACGCTAAGACCTTCAAGGCCTCCCTGAAGCCCTGGTACGATGCCATCGCAGCCTTCAAGGCGGATTACCCGAACACCCCCGTCGCCGTGACGGAGCCGGTGGGCGATTACATGCTGCAGGCTGTCGGTACGAACATCATGACGCCGTTCACTTTGCAGGCCGCGATCATGAATGGCACTGATCCGTCACCGCAGGATGTCAGCCTGCAGAACAGCCTGTTCACGGGCCACAAGGTCAAGGTGTTCGTCTACAATCAGCAGGTCACCGACTCGCTGACCGCTTCCTTCCTGAGCCTTGCCAAGAAGAACGGCATTCCGATCGTCGGTGTCTACGAGACGATGCCGCAGCCTGGCTACACCTACCAGTCCTGGATGCTGGCCGAGGTGAATGCCCTGCGGAAGGCTATGGCGGATAAGACTTCGACCGAAACCCTCCTGCCGGGCAAGAACTGAGAATGCTGAAGGGGAACGACATGCTCGCGGTCGAGCGGTTGGGTGTGTCGTTCCCCGGCCGTACGGTCCTCCAAGATGTCAGTTTTGAGCTGGGGCAAGGGGCGTTTTGCGGCCTCATCGGCTCGAACGGCTCCGGCAAGACGACACTGCTTCGGACGATTCTCGGTTTTCAGAAGGCAACGACGGGGACTGTCCGGATTAACGGTCTTCAAGGGAGGTCCGGACTGACTGCCGTCGGCTATGTTCCCCAGAAGAGCTTCCTCGATCCTGACATGCCGCTGCGGGCCAGGGATCTGGTGGCGCTGGGTCTTGATGGGAACAGATTGGGCTTGCCGTTGTCTTCGCGGAAACGCTCAGATCTCGTTGATGAGATGCTGAACTCTGTGGAGGCGGAAGACTTCGCCAACCAGCGGATCGGCAAGCTGTCGGGCGGGCAGCAGCAAAGGGTTCTGATAGCCCATGCCCTGATCCGGCGACCTCAACTGCTGCTGCTCGATGAACCGCTGGCCAATCTCGATATCCGCAGCGTCGCGGAAATCGTGGCGCTGCTGGGACGCCTTTCCGCCGAGCAGCAGGTTTCCGTGCTGCTTTCTGCGCACGACATGAACCCTCTGCTCTCCGTGATGGATCGTATCGTCTATCTCGCCAATGGCCATGCTGCGAGTGGGCACACCGACGATGTCGTGAGGACAGAAGTGCTGAGCCGGCTCTACGGCTACCATATTGACGTCATCCGCGTTCATGGCCGCGTTCTGGTAGTGGCCGCTGCGTCACCGGAAGAGATGCCGGAGGCCATTGCCCGCAATCCGTCCCATGCAGCGCCAATTCCGTGATATCATGAGCATTCTGTCCTCGATATTCGCATCAGGTTTCTTCACCAGCGAGCCGGTTCATGTCGCGATGATCGTGGGTGGTGGTGCCGCCATCGTCTCGGGCGTGGTCGGCGTCTTCACCGTCATCCGAGGGCACTCCTTCGCCGGTCATGCGCTTGCCGACGTCAGCAGTGCGGGCGGTTCTGCCTCATTCCTGTTCGGGATCAACCCCTTGCTCGGATTCGTGATCATGGCGGTGATCGGGGCAGGAGGAATCGAACTGATCGGGGTCAGACGGGCCAAGGAAAGGAGCCTTGCGACCGGGATCGTGCTGGGCGCAGGCCTCGGGCTCTCGGCATTGTTCCTGTATTTCGATGTAACCACTCACAGCACGACGGGAGCCGCGATCACCGTCATGTTCGGGTCGATGTGGGCTATTCCGGCTTCCATCATCCCACTGGCCGTCGGCACGGGTCTCTGCGCCTTGCTGGTCGCGGGGCTTCTGTACCGGCCGCTGCTGCTGAGTTCCGTCGATCCCGACCTGGCGGAAGTGCGGGGCATCAATGTGCGCCTCGTTGGCTTTCTGCACCTGATGGTTCTGGCGCTCGCTGTCGCTCTCTCGGCCATGACGGTCGGCGCCATTCTATCCACCACCCTGCTGATCGGTCCTGCCGCTATCGCCCTACGACTGTCGAGGCGGCCTGGCTGGGCCATCCTTGTGTCGGCCCTGATTGGCCTGGCCACGGTCTGGGGCGGCATCCTGCTGGCCTATGACAGCTTCTACTGGACGCCCGGCCACGGATGGCCGGTCAGCTTCTTCATCGTCACGCTGATCTTCATCCTCTATGTCGCCGTCGTGCATATCCCGGACCGGCTCAATGAGGCATCGAACGTCCCCGGCTATGCCGGCTCCAACGAAGCGGCGGAGGGCTGACCATGTTCTCCAGCTTCATGGTCAATACCTGGATCGTTGCCACCATGGTCGCCGTCGTTTGCGGTGTCGTCGGGTTTTTCGTCATTGTGCGGGGTGCGGCCTTTGCCGCCCATGCCCTGCCAATGGGCGCCTTCTCCGGTGCCGCGGCGGCCACGCTTCTGGGCATCAACCAGTTCTACGGCCTGGTCGTATTCTCTGGGCTCGGCGTATTGGGGATCAGCCAGCTCAGCCGGAGAGCCCGCCACGAGGTTGCTACCGCGCTTTCGCTCGTCGCATTGCTTGGATTGGGGACATTGTTCCTGAGCATGACAAGCGAATATTCGCAGGCAGTCTATTCACTGCTTTTCGGAGAGGTGCTGGGGATCAACAACGGCGAGATCCTGCCCGTCGCGATCGTCGGGGCAATCTCAATCGCCATTATCGCCATCTTCTTCCGGCCCCTGCTTTTGAGTTCGCTATCTCCGGAACTCGGGGAAGTCCGCGGCGTTTCGTCCCGTCGCATGGAGTTGTGGTTCCTCGCCGTGCTGGCTCTCGCGACAGCGATGGCGCTTCCCGTGGTGGGGGCGCTCCTGGTGTTCAGCCTGATGATCGCACCGCCGGCCATCGCGCGCTCACTGACGAACCGACCCATGCTGGCGATCGTCTACTCGGTTGGTATCGCGCTTATCACCGTCTGGGCCGCGATTGCGATCTCCTACATGACGGACTGGCCGGTCGGGTTCTTCGTCGGAGTGTTCGGCGCAGTCTTCTACGGTATTGAACGCTGCGTCGCCGCCATTCGGGCATCGTCAGCGGCGCGCGGCGCCGACTTTTTAACGATCTCCCGGACTTGACGTCGCAAGAGCGCTCTCAGGTCGACGCAGCGCAAACCGCGCAAAGCCCCGCCAGTTCCACGACGGCGCTATCCGGCTGGAACCCCTGCTTCTCCGCAGCCCGGTCAAGGGCGCGCGACACCGAGCGATCCTCGATTTCAGCTACCGTTCCGCACTTCTTGCAGATCAGGAACTGCGCGGCGTGGTGCCTGTGCTCGGCATCGATACATGGGATATAAGCATTCAGCCGTTCGACCTTGTGGACAAGCCCCTGCTCCATGAGAAAGTCGAGAGCCCGATAGATAGTTGGCGGAACGGCTCCTTTCCGGATGTCCTTCAGCCGGTCGAGCAACTGGTAGGCTGTCGATGGCCCCTCGGCTTTGAGGATCAAACTCAAGACTTCTCGACGCAGCTCGGTAAGCTGCGCGCCTTGTCGGGCGCAAATCTCCCCAGCCTGATCGAGCTGCCGTTCCGCCGTTCCCTGTTTGCGCATTCATTGGGTATCCTTGAGTTTCATGCCTTCGTTTATGCTATAGTATAGCATCCTGTCGCGCTCGATGATAGTCTCGAGTGCCGCATGCCAAAACGTGAACGTCCGCGTATATGGAATTGAGGGAAGAACGCCAATGCTTATTGAAAAGCCATGCTCGCCGCCCTGGCAGGCGGGGCCGCCGCCCGGCCGGCGGCGGCTCTCTCCATGCCCCCGTGCCTGAGATTCGGGGTCGCGCCGCCCTTCGATCTTCGGCAACTCTGCTATGCGGTCGTTGCCGCCGATCAACGCAGCTTCCGCCGGGCGGCCAGTCGGCTCCGGCTCAAGGAATCCACGCTCAGCCGGCGCATCCGCCAGATGGAGGACCAGCTCGGCACCCCCCTGTTCGAGCGCAGCCGCGCCGGCGTGCGCCCGACCACCGCCGGGCGAGAGTTCCTGCGCGGAGCGCGGAGCATCATCGCCCAGGCGGACGCGATTGCCGTTGGCGCCGCCGCTGCCGGCCGTGGCGAAGCCGGTCGGCTCACGATCGGCTTCTATACCTCGCTGTCGGCCGGGAACCTGCGCGCCATTCTGCGCGAATACGCCCATCGATTTCCGATGGTGGAGATCCGGACCGTACAGGAATCGCGGTCGCACCTGATCGGTGGCATCATGAATGGATCGGTCGATGTCGCCATCCTTACCGGCGACCCCAATGGTCACGACAGCAGGATGATGGCGCTGTGGAGCGAGCGCATCCTCGTGGCGCTCCCCGAAGACCATCCTTTGGCATCCCATGAGATCGTCTCCTGGTCCGAACTGAAGGGCGAGACATTCCTGCTCGCACGCTACGATCCGGGTCAGGATTTTCACGATCTGCTGGTGGCAAAGCTGGCCTCGCCCGGCGATCGTCCCAAGGTGGTGCTGCACGAAGTGTGCGGTGATGCGATCAAGAGCCTGGTCGGTGCGGGATTTGGGGTGAGCCTGCTCTGCGATGCCTGCGCCGGTGCAAACTACGCTGGCGTCGTCTATCGGGAAGTGCGGGATGGCAACGGCCCTTGCCGGATCGGCTACACGGCGCACTGGCATGACGACAATGGCAATCCGACCCTGAAATCCTTCCTGGGCCTCCTGCGGGAACGATATCAACTTCCGCCGGACATGGCATGAGGATGAGGCTGCATATTCTGCTTTCGTGCCTTGGCGAACGCGCGGTCCGTGGCCATGAAACGGATGAGCATCGGCACGATCAGCTTTGCCGGTTCAAGGGACGCCTCTGGCTTTGTCGCTTTCCCGAGGATGTCGGCATAAACTGCAAGATCACGGAAGACGGTGGCTGGCAATTCGATGGTGACCTTGACCGGCTTATCGTCCGTGATTGGCCCCAGCTTCAGTTTCACCATAATGTGCCTCGTTCATCCTCGATACGGCACCAGCACGAGATCGTGGTCGACAATCACTCGGACTGGAAATCCCGGCCGTATCGTCAGGGTCGGTTGGATATTGAGATTTCGTTCGACGATCTGCTGACCGGCTTGATTGAGTGAATCGGCGGCACCCTCGCGCAGCGACAGGATGATGTCGTTGTCGTTGTTGTTGGCGCCCAACTCGCTACCAACGCCGAGGACGGTCGAAAGCAATGCTGCCTTGAACAACGCCATCCAATGATAATCGACACCGTCTTCGAGGCCGGCGTAACCCTCGGCATCGGCGCCGGTCTGCCGTTCCAGAACGATAGACTGGCCATTCGGCATGATGATCCGGGTCCAGACGAGTTGCACGCGGCTTTGCCCGAAGGCAACCTGGCTGTTGTACTGGCCGATCAGCTTCGCGCCTTGCGGGATAAGAAGATATTTCCCGGTGGGGCTATCAAACACATCCTCGGTCACCTGGGCCGTGACCTGGCCGGGCAGGTCAGAGCGGATGCCGGTGATGAGGGCTGCGGGGATGATCGATCCGGCCTGAATGATATAAGGTGAAGCCGGTGAAGCGAGACGATCCGGGCTGACCGTCTCGCGGTCCGTCGGGCCATTCATAAAGGCCAGCTTCTGGTCCTGCATGTTCTCGATACTGGTCGGGTCAGCCGACGATGATCCGCCCGAAGTGGCCGTCTTTGGAGCTGCGGCTGGTGGAACTTCATTCGCGGCGACCTGAACCGATTGCGCCGCCCCCTGAACGAAGAGGCCGCTGGTGAGCGCCGCCTGTTCTTCCTGCGCCAGCCGTTGCTGCGCGGCATTATCGCCCACGTTCACCGGCTCATGCGCGTGCAGGATCGGAAGGCCGAGATCGCCAGGTAGTGGCCTGCCGAGTGCCGGCGCCTGGTGCGGCAGCTCACTATAGTTTTGCGGCAGGCTCTCCAGCCCGTCGGCCACATTGTGGCTATTGGTATTGTAGAGTTCCTGCGGCTGGACGCTCCTGCCGGACTGGAGCGCCCAATATCCCAGCCCGAATATGCCGATCTCAGCGGCTGCGCCAAGGCCGATCAGCACCTTGCGCGAGAGCCGCGTCACCTGCGGCCGGGGCGATCGCAGGCGCAGTTCTGCCGCAACCTCCGGTGCGCGCGGTGGGTCGTCGCTCACCGGGGCTGCCCGTCGGTGCGCACGACACGCACGCGCTGCTCGGAATCACCGTCTCCCATTTGGAGTTCGGCCGCGGCGAACAAGCTGTCCACAATCATGTAGTTGTCGCGCACACGGTAGTTCACGAGGTCCGTGGTCCCGCCGCTCGGCCCGATCACGAAGAGCGGCGGCATCTCGCCCTGTCCGATCCCGGAAGGAAACTCGATGAAGACCTGGCGGCCGTCGTCGAAGGCTCGCGTCGGACGCCAGGGTGGATGATCGCCCTCGATGCGATAGCGAAAATTGAGATTCGCGATGTCGATGCCGCTGGTGATCGGCGTCGCTGCGTCCGCCGCTTCATTCTGCTGACGCAGCGCGATGAGCTGATCCTCGGGATATTGCCAGGACACCGAGGCCATATAGGTCGAGGCTGTGGACCGGAGTTCCAGATGGTAGGTGCGCCGGTCGGTGTTGATGACGAGATTCGTTACCAGGTCCGGTGCGGTCGGCTTGACCAGGATATGCACCTGTTTGCTGGTGCCCGTGCCGCTCACCGTATCGCCAATGATCCAACGCACCGTATCGCCGGCTGCGACCGGCCCGGAGCCGACGAGTTGTTCGCCCGGTTCGAGCGCGATGTCGGTGATCTCGCCGGGGGCGCAATAGACTTCGTAGAGCGCGCCTTCCGAGAAGGGATAGACCTGAATCGCGTTGAGGAAACCGGCACGGGTCGGCTGGACGCGGGCGGCAGCATCCGCCGCCGCAACACGCGCGGTCGGATCACGCGGCTCGGCGGAGGCGGTATTCCCCTTCGGTAGAGGCTTCAACTGGCCAGGCAACGGCAACGGCGACGGCAATTGGACGATTTGCACCGGAGCCGGGGGATTGGGCTGAAGCACGGCCGGCTTCGGTGTGTCGTCATAGGTGATGGCCGGCGGCTTGAAGGTCGAACAGCCGGCCAACGCCGATGCGGAAAACAGCAGAGCCGGGAAGCCGGCTTTACGGAAAATCGGCAAGCTCATTGCCCCAGCTCCTTCGACCAGTTGATGGCGTTGACGTAGACGCCGAGCGGGTTCTTCTGGAGCGCATCGGCGTTGGTCGGCGACGCGATGACGATGGTGAGGATGGCGGTCCATCGGTCTGTCGAGACGAGGCTGTCATCCTGATAGCGCCGCTCGACCCAGGAGATCTGGAAGCTGTCATCGAATGCGCGGATGACACTGGAAACATCCACCGCAACCTGCACCTTGCCGATCTGCGCGAAGGGATCGTTGGCACGGGCATAGTCGTTGAGTGCCGCGGCACCCTGGGTCGTGGTGAAGTCATAGGCGCGCAGCCAGTTCTGCCGGACGATGACGGGATCGTCGGGAATGGAGCGGACCCATTCGATAAAACGGGCGAGCTGCCAGGCGATCTGCGGATCGGTCGGCCGGTAGTCGGCGACCGCAGGCGCAATCGCCTGAGCCTGACCGAGCTTGTCAACCTGCACGACCCAAGGGACGATACTGCCACGGCTGGACTGCCAGACGAGACCGGCAGCGAGACCGGCCGCCACGAACAGGTTGCCAAAAGCGATCAGGCGCCAGTTCCTCGCCTGGACGCGGGCGGAGCCGATACGGTCATCCCAGACTTGCGCGGCCTTCTGGTAGGGCGTTTCCGGTTCGGGCGTGCGCCCGTAGCGCGTGCCGGGGCGACGGAACGGCATCAGCTTTCCTCCGAAAGATCGAGATTGGTGGAGCCGCCACCGTGATCACCGCTGCGGAGTGTCTGTACGGCGGTGGAGACACCCTCCCGGACGGCCTGGCGATGGCGCATGCGCTTGGCCCAGGCCGGGGCAGCGCCGGGCGCGCCATTGGCGGGCGCGGGAGAGGACTCTCCGCCATCGCCGCCCGAACCGGAGCCTCCCGAGGTGCTGCCGCCCTGTGATGCGCCAGTGGCGCGCATCACGGCCTGCCCGCCGGCGCCAAAACTCTCCTTCAGGTTTTCCGCGACCCGCGCGATCATTGCCCGCGGAATGCCCGCAGCCATGGCACCACTGGCCTTGGCGATACCGGCCATGCCCGCCGCTGCGCCCTTCATGCCGGTCGCGCCGGAGGCATCGGCCCCCAGGCGGTAGGCGGTGGTCACGCCACCCGCCGCGGCAGCACTTCCACGCGCGCCAGCCGCGATTGCGCCCGCCCCGGCGCGTGCAGCACCAACGCTTCCCATGAGGCCCGCCGCACCCAAGCCCCCGGCCGCCAGCGCCGTGCCGACGGCGGCGCCGGCGCCAAGCTGTGGTGCGCCGGAAATCAGGCCGGTGGCGATGCCGGGACCGAAGATGGCAAGGCCAAGGAGGGAGAGCGCCCCGAGCATGATCGAGAGCGCGTCCTGCATCGTCGGGTCTTGGGGAAAGCCATCGGTGAACTGGGAGAACAAGGTGGTGCCGATGCCGACGATGACGGCGAGGACCAGCACCTTGACGCCCGAGGCCACAACATTGCCGAGCACCTTCTCGGCGAGGAATGCGGTCTTGTTGAACAGGCCGAAAGGCACGAGCACAAAACCGGCCAGCGTAGTCAGTTTGAACTCGATCAGGGTGACGAAGAGCTGGATGGCGATGACGAAGAAGGAGATCAGCACCACCACCCAGGCCAGCAGTAGGATGAAGATCAGGATGAAATTGTCGAAGAAGCTGGTGAAGCCCATGAGCTTGCCGGCAGCGGCAAGGATCGGCTTGCCAGCGGTGATTCCCACTTCGGCGATCCGGCCCGGCTGCACGAAGTTCGCGGCGGAGACCGTTGACCCGGCCGCCTCCAGGCCGAGGCCGGCAAAGGAATTGTAGATGATCTTCGCGAGGTCGTTGAAATTGCCGATGACGAAGGCAAAGAAACCGACATAGAGCGTCTTCTTGACGAGGCGCGCCATGATGTCCTCGTCGGCACCCCAGGCCCAGAACAGGCCGGCCAAGGTGATGTCGATGGCGATCAGCGTGCTGGCGAGATAGGTGACTTCGCCATGCAGCAGCCCGAAGCCGGAATCGATATAGGTGGTGAAGGTGTTGGTGAAACTGTCAACGACGCCGGTGCCCCCGTTCATGGCTGAACCCTTCCCGCGTCGTCCGGCGCAAAGAAGTGCTGACGGATTTCGGCCCAGGCGGCTCGGCAGGCAGGGTCCACATCTTCCGGATTCTTGATCGTGCGGCAGCGCGTCAGTTCCGCATCAAGGGAACTGAGCGTATGTACCTGAGCGGGAGGCGCTGCCTGCCGATGCCGATCGAAGCGTACCGTGGCGGCGACGATCACCACACCGAGCACAATGAAAGCCGCCGCTCGACCGATCCTGTGCGGAAGGATGGGGCCAGGGCGCATCAGTGAAACATCGTTACGGTCTGCGGCTGATAGCCCGCGCCGTCGTTGAGAAAATTGTTGAGTGCCTGCTGGGCCTGCGCCTGGCTCTCGGCGTTCTCCGCGCCGGCGAGTGCCTGGGCGCGCCCTTGGGCAGCAATCACCGCCGTCAGGTCGGCAAGTTGGCGACTTGCGACAGCGAGAAGCTGATTGCCGGCCTGGCTCGCCTGGAGCGCACCTTCCGCCGACTGGCTGGATGAGACGAGGGCATCGACCTGCGCATGGGTCGTTGAAAGATTCTGCACCACACCCGCCTGCACGCGCATGGCGTCCTCGAAGCCGGCGCGCGCGTTTTCCCATCGTGTTTGCGCGTCGCTCTCCAACTGCGCGGTCGAAGTCGTGCTGGAATACGTCTGCGGATAGACCTGGGTGAACGCCTGGTCGATCGTCGTGACATCATATGCGATGTTCTGCGCCTGGCTGAGCAATTGCTGAGTCTGGCTGATCGACTGATCCAGTTGAGAAAGCGTCGAATATGGCAGGCTTGCCAGGTTCTTCGTTTGGTTGATGAGCATGGTGGCCTGGTTTTCCAGACTCTGAATCTCGTTGTTGACCTGCTGAAGCTCACGCGCGGCCGTCAGGACGTTCTGTGAGAAATTGGTCGGGTCAAAGACGATCCATTGCGCCCGCGCCGGCACGGCCGCCGCGATAAGAGAGAGGGTCGCGCCGCCGGTGACGAGCAACGTGCGAAAGCATCGATAGATCATGGCGATATCTCCAGACCGGCAAGGAGATCGGCCGCCCAATCGGCGCCCTTATGCCGCAGCCATGCGGCAGCGAAGCCGGTCTGGCCGTGCTCGGCCATCAGCGCCGCGATTGCGGCCTGATCGGATTTGGCCGAGGCAGCAGTGACGGCGAGCGCGGCATCACCAAGGCCCAGCTCGAACAGGCGATTGCCACGCCGCGATTGGCAATAATAATCGCGTTTCGGGGTCGCCCGTGCGATGATCTCGATCTGGCGGTCGTTCAGACCGAAGCGGCGATAGATGGCGGTGATCTGTGGCTCGATCGCGCGTTCGTTCGGCAGGAACAGGCGAGTCGGGCAGCTTTCAACGATCGCGGAGGCGATGGCACTGCCATCGATATCGGAGAGCGACTGCGTGGCGAAGACGACGGAGGCGTTCTTTTTCCGTAATGTCTTCAGCCATTCGCGTAACTGGCCGGCAAAATCTTCATCATCGAGGGCGAGCCAGCCCTCATCCACGATCAGCAGTGTCGGCCGCCCGTCGAGGCGACCTTCGATGCGATGGAAGAGGTAGGCCAGCACCGCTGGAGCGGCGTCGGTGCCGATCAGCCCTTCCGTCTCGAATGCCTGGACAGCCGCTTCGCCCAGGCGCTCGGCCTCGGCGTCGAGTAACCGGCCAAAGGGTCCACCAACGCAATAGGGACGCAGGGCCTGCTTCAGCGTGTTCGATTGCAGCAGCACGGCGAGGCCGGTGAGGGTCCGCTCGCCGAGAGGCGCCGAGGCAAGCGAGGTGAGCGCCGACCAGAGAAGCTCCTTCACCTCCGGCGTGACGGCAACTTTTTCGCGCCCAAGGATGTTGGCGATCCATTGGGCAGCCCAGCCGCGCTCAGCGGCATCGTCAATCTGTGCAAGGGGCTGCAAGGTAACGGCGTCCGCGGCGTCATCCGACAACGCACCGCCGAGATCCTGCCACGCGCCGCTCATGGCGAGGGCTGCCGCGCGGATCGAGCCGCCGAAATCAAAGGCGAAGACCTGGGCCTTGTCGTAGCGGCGGAACTGCAAGGCCATTAGTGCCAGGAGCACCGATTTGCCGGCGCCGGTGGGACCGACGACGAGCGTGTGGCCGACATCGCCGACATGGAGCGAGAATCGGAACGGAGTCGAACCTTCGGTTCTGGCAAAGAGCAACGGGGGTGCGCCCAGATGCTCGTCGCGGTCCGGCCCGGCCCACACCGCCGAGAGCGGAATCATGTGCGCGAGGTTTAGCGTCGAGATCGGCGGTTGCCTGACATTGGCATAGACGTGGCCGGGAAGTGAGCCGAACCACGCTTCCAGGGCGTTGACCCGCTCCACCATGCAGGTGAAATCGCGACCCTGGATGACCTTCTCGACAAGGCGCAACTTCTCGTCGGCGATGCGGGTGTCCTCGTCCCAGACGGTGACGGTCGCCGTCACATGCGCCTCGCCGGTCGCATCGGCGCCGAGTTCCTGGAGCGCCAAGTCGGCATCGGCCGCCTTGTTCGCGGCATCGGTGTCCATCAGCGCCGATGCTTCGTTGGTCATCACCTCCTTGAGGATCGCCGCGATGCTCTTGCGCTTGGAGAACCATTGCCGGCGGATTTTTGTCAGCAACCGCGTCGCATCCGTCTTGTCGAGACAGATCGCGCGGGTGGACCAGCGATAGGGAAAGGCTAGGCGATTCAGTTCGTCGAGGATTCCGGGATGGGTGGTCGAGGGGAATCCCATTACCGTCAGGATACGCAGATGGGCGCTACCCAGTCTGGGTTCGAGACCGCCGGTCAATGGCTCATCGACCAGGATCGCGTCGAGATACATCGGAATCTCAGGCACACGGACACGCTGGCGCCGGGTCGAGATGGTGGAATGCAGATAGGTGAGCGTCTCGGCATCGTCGAGCCATTCGGTCTCGGGCACGAAGCCCTCGATGAGTTGCAGCACGCGGCCGGTCCGGTCGACAAAGCCGCGCAGCAGTTCATGGGGATCGGCGCCACGTTTGTCGCTGCCCTCATAGAGCCATGCCTCGGCGCGGGCCGTGTCCTCGGCCGGAGGTAAGTAGAGGAAGGTCAGGAAATAACTGCTCTCGAAGTGCGCGCCCTCTTCCTCGAATTGTGCCTTGCGCTCGGAGTCCACCAGGGCCGAGACCGGATCGGGAAACTGGCTGGCCGGATAACGATTGGCCGGGGCACGCTGGGCTTCCACGAAGATCGCCCAGCCGGAGCCGAGGCGGCGCAGCGCATTGTTCAGCCGCGCGGTGGTGCCGACCAATTCGGCCGGCGTCGCGCTATCGAGATCCGGTCCTCGGAAGCGAGCCGTGCGTTGAAACGAGCCGTCCTTGTTCAACACCACGCCGGGCGCGACCAAAGCCGCCCAAGGCAGGAAGTCCGAGAGACTCGCTGTCCGTCCGCGATATTCCGCCAGGTTCATCATTGGCGGGATCTCACGCGCCGAACCAGGTCGGATAGCGCAGGTGCCGGCGCCCGACATCGACAAACTGGGCATCCCGTTTGGCCGCCCAGACCGCCGCGGCGTGACCGATCAGCCAGAAGGCGAGGCCGGGAATCCAGAGACGGAGGCCGAGCCCAAGGGCCGCCGCGAGGGTGCCGTTCAGGATTGCCACGCTGCGCGGCGCGCCGCCGAGCAAAATCTGCTCGGTCAGCGCCCGGTGAACCGGTACCTCGTAGCCTGCGATCATGTCGGCGTCGTCCATCAGATCAGCGCCCCACCGCCGAAGGAAAAGAACGACAGGAAAAAGCTCGATGCGGCGAAAGCGATCGACAGACCGAAGACGATCTGGATCAGCCGGCGGAAACCACCCGATGTCTCGCCGAAGGCGAGCGAGAGGCCGGTCACGGTGATGATGATGACCGAAATGATCTTGGCGACCGGCCCCTGCACTGATTCAAGAATCTCGTTGAGCGGCGACTCCCACGGCATGTTGGAACCTGCCGCATAGGCCGGTACGATAAGGATGAGGTTGGCAACGAACGCGCAGACGACGCCATACGAACGCCGCGCCCTGTGGAAGCAGGATTCTGTCATGAGCGGTCTCCCATAGGCATGAGGTCGTCTAGATTGGGGGCGGCAGAAGCCACGACGTAATCGCCGGCGGCGGAGAGGCCGCAGATGGTGGCGAGGTCAACGAGCCGCCGATGGGCACCACGGCCGGCGAGCACCGCGATCACGTCGATGGTCTCCGCGATCAGAGCGCGTGGCACGGTGACGACGGCTTCCTGGATGAGCTGCTCAAGGCGGCGAAGCGCGCCGAGCGCGGTGCCGGCGTGAATGGTGCCGACGCCGCCGGGATGGCCGGTGCCCCAGGCTTTGAGGAGATCGAGGGCCTCTGCTCCGCGCACCTCGCCGATCGGGATGCGGTCCGGCCGCAGCCGGAGCGATGAGCGAACGAGATCGGACAGAGAGGCGACACCATCTTTAGTGCGCAGTGCCACGAGGTTCGGTGCCTGGCACTGAAGCTCGCGGGTATCCTCAATCAGCACCACGCGGTCCGATGTTTTTGCGACCTCGGCGAGCAGTGCGTTGGTCAGCGTCGTCTTGCCGGTCGAGGTGCCGCCGGCGACGAGGATGTTGCGTCGCTCGGCGACGGCGTTGTGCAGAACTACCGCCTGGCTGGCGGTCATGATGCCGGCGGCAACGTAATCCTCCAGCGTGAATACCGCGACAGCAGGCTTGCGGATGGCGAAAGTCGGTGCTGCCACCACAGGCGGCAGCAACCCCTCGAACCGTTCGCCGGTCTCGGGCAGCTCGGCCGACACGCGCGGCGCACCAGCGTGGACTTCGGCACCGACATGGTGCGCGACCAGGCGGATGATTCGCTCCCCGTTGGCCGGCGTAAGGCATTCACCCGTCTCCGCCAGACCATCACTCAGGCGATCGATCCAGAGTCGCCCATCGGGATTGAGCATCACCTCGATTACGGAGGGGTCTTCAAGCCAGATGGCGATATCGGGTCCGAGTGCGGTGCGCAGCATTTTTGCACCGCGTGAGTTTGCCTCCGATTGGAAGGAACGGACCGCCATCATCATCCCCGTTTTGCGGGACCACGACAGCCGGTCCTGCACAGGGGATGATTAGAAAAAGCAAGATTCGGGGCTGCGCAACAGCCGGAATGGGAGCGTAGGGCTCTGGCGTGCAAATACAGGGAAACGGCGGAATAGCTTGTCTTGCGCAGTCAGGATTCGGCTGGGTCGGTGGAGGCATCATCGGTTCTGTGGGCGATTTCATCGGAAATTTCCCGCGCCAGGCTCCGCCCTTTTTCCATCCGGCGGCCGAGTGCCTGGATGAATCCCTTATAGCGTTCGCGCCCGCTGGCCTGCGCCGCAGCTTGTGCGGTATCCGGCAGAGGCGGTGTCGTGGTCAACCAGAAGCGCACGAACAAAGCCACCGTCTCATTGGCGATTTCGACATGATCAGCGAGTCGTTCGAGCTGGCGTACCTGCCGATCCAACCGCCGGCTGATCGCGGCCTCCAATCGCTCGGACCCATCCGGCGACAGAAAGGATGCCAACGCGGCCTCGACCACCAGCGCCTGCGAAATTCGTTTGCGCCCCGCATAATCGGCAAGCTGGGCCGAGAGTGCCGGCGGCAACCGGAAAGTATGCTTGATGCGCATCGGGTCGCCTTACAGGCCGAGATCGTCGCCGGGATCGAGCGACGCCTGCCGGGCGAGTCCGCTCATCCGCCGACCTATCTCCGCTGTGCGCACCGGCTCGTCCTCTTCAGGATCGTCGCTGAAGGCGAACTCCGGCACCATGACGGGCTTTGTTGGCACTACCTCCTCATGTTCGGGAAGACCTGGCTCCCGCCGGATACCGGCATTGGTCGGGTCGTCATCGGGCTTGGCCGCTTTCTGGCCTTTGCCGCTGCCTGGCTTCGTTTCCTTCACGGGATCGACGGCCACAATCCTCGGGGGCAGCGGCAGCTTGCTCCAGTCATCCGGTTTCGGGACGATCTCTTCGCCATCGAGCGCGGGTGGGGGAAGCACCCGCGCGGCGAACTGCTGATCCTCGAAGTAGCGCGCCTTCTTCGCGCGGATCGGATGAATGCCCGACATCATGACAATCTCATCGCCGGGTGGGAGCTGCATGATCTCACCCGGCGTCAGGAGGGGCCGTGCCGTCTCGGAACGCGAGACCATCAGGTGGCCGAGCCAGGGCGAGAGGCGACTGCCGGCATAGTTCCGCATTGCCCGCATCTCGGTGGCGGTGCCGAGCGCGTCCGATACCCGCTTCGCAGTCCGCTCGTCATTGGTGGCGAAGCTCACCCGGACATGGCAATTGTCGAGGATCGAATTGTTCTGGCCATAGGCTTTTTCGATCTGGTTGAGACTCTGCGCGATCAGGAAGGCTTTCAGCCCGTACCCTGCCATGAACGCCAAAGCGGACTCGAAGAAATCGAGCCGGCCCAAAGCGGGAAATTCATCGAGCATCAGCAGGACGCGGTGCCGGCGATTCCTGGCATGCAGATCCTCGGTCAAGCGCCGGCCGATCTGGTTGAGCACCAGGCGGATCAGTGGTTTGGTGCGCGAGATGTCCGAGGGTGGCACTACGAGGTAGAGCGTGGTCGGCCGCTTTTCCTCGACCAGATCGGCGATGCGCCAGTCGCAACGCCGCGTGACCTGGGCAATGACCGGATCGCGATAGAGGCCGAGGAAGGACATGGCGGTGGAGAGCACGCCGGAGCGTTCGTTGTCGGATTTGTTCAGAAGTTCGCGCGCGGCGCTGGCAACAACCGGATGTGTGCCGGCCTTGCCGAGATGCTGCGTCAGCATCATGGCCCGCAGGGTGGATTCGATTGAACGCATTGGATCGGAGAGGAAGTTGGCGACACCCGCGAGCGTCTTGTCCGGTTCGGCATACAGAACATGCAGGATCGAGCCGACGAGCAGGCTGTGGCTGGTCTTCTCCCAATGATTGCGCTTTTCCAAGGAGCCTTCGGGATCGACCAGCACGTCGGCGACATTCTGCACATCGCGCACTTCCCATTCGCCACGGCGAACCTCCAGCAGCGGATTGTATGCCGCCGACGCCGGGTTGGTCGGATCGAACAGCAGCACCCGGCCGAAGCCCGCGCGGAATCCCGCGGTCAGGCCCCAGTTCTCTCCCTTGATGTCATGGACGATGGCGCTGCCCGGCCAGGTCAGCAGTGACGGCACCACCAGCCCAACGCCCTTGCCAGAGCGGGTCGGGGCGAAGCACAGGACATGCTCGGGACCGTCATGACGCAGATAGGCGCGGCCCAGCTTGCCGAGCAGCACGCCATCAGGACCGAGCAGTCCTGCATGGCGGATCTCATCGCGTGTCGCCCAGCAGGCGGACCCATAGGTTTCGACTCGCTTGGCCTCACGGGCACGCCAGACCGACATGCCGATCGCCACGGCGACGGCAAGGAAGCCGCCGGAAGACGCGATGTACGCGCCGCGGATGAAGATTCTCGGCGCATAGGCATCATAGGCGAACCACCACCAGAAAAACGCCGGCGGTGGATAGACCGGAATGCCGAAGGCTATGAACCAGGGCGGTCCAAGCTGCGGTTGGAATGCGAGCCGCCACGCGGTCCATTCCGTTGCGCTCCAGATCGTGACGAGCACGACCGCGCAGACGATGATGACCTGGCCCCAGAGAATCTTGGTTGCGGACACGGCTCGGCTCCTTGACAGCAAATGCCATCAAGGTCGTGGCTCTATGACGTCAGCGGCAAGATGTTGCGATCGCCCATCGTGCAATCGGCGATAATCGCGTGCAAATACAGGGAATGGCGAGAATCTTGGTCGGCATGGCGCAGCTTTGCGACCGATCTAGGCGATATCTGGGCCGCATGCTTCAGAGAAACGGTCAGGCGGAAGGCCAGCGATCTGCGTCAGTCCAGCCGCGCGGATTTCATTGCGCCAATGCTGGGGGAATTGCTTTATCGGATCGTACTTATCCGAAGCACCCACAAACGACATCCGGTTTCCGAAGAACGTGTTTGCTTTGATTATCTTCTCCAAGCAATAGATCGAGCTGAAATCCTCCCCGTCTGCGTTTTTGCAAGAGAATACGACGTGAAAGTGGTTATATCTGTCGTTGGCATTGGCTGAGAACAAGCCATTGATTCCAGATTGGTACATGCCATCAACCGCGAGATCCTTCAGCCCGATCGTCCTGCTCCATGACGAAGCACCTCCCGGCGGTATTGCGTCCGCTATGTGGATATTGGAAATCTCATGAACCGGCGGCCCGTCGGCGCTCATGAAGTGAAAAATGTCGAGCTTGACGTCGACAGCCAATGTATTTCCCACATTTCTGATCGTGCCGGAGACCAGGAGTTCGAGTTTGCTTTGCAAATGCCGGAACCCAACGGCACCGAGGTTTTCATGCTCGGGCTGATCGGAAAACTCAAAAACCAGAAATGGTGTTCTGCGAGATTTTTCCCTCTGTTCCTCGGCGTCCAGCCCACGTTTGGTGATTGAAGCCATCTCTGATGTAGCAGCCGCCATCCTTCGGGTCAGGAACGCCATCCAGAACGTCGCCCCCGCCAAGACGGCGGTGACTACAGCGGAGGCGACCGTGCCAATCGCCGTCCAATCCCATGTACTCATCCACCCCCCTATGGGGTGGTTAGGAGTTAAAACGCCCTCGGGATATCCGAGGCCGCAAACCCTTCTGCTGCGTATGTCGCTGCTCAACGCCCCGATCACTCATCACCACCCCGAATCTTAATAGCACATCGGCCCAGCCGCAGCCGCGGCCTGACAAGCAGACCGACAGCCTCCATCACAGCCCCAATCCCCGCTGGCGGCCAAAGCTCCATTCCACGCCCCCGCCCGGCAGCATCGTGCCGGAGACGTGCTGCCCGAGCTTCTGCTCCAGGGCTGGCCGCCAGGGCACGAGTTGAAAGCCGAGGCCGTCGTCGATGACGGCGAACCGGCCCGAGGCCAGAACCACACGTTCGCGATAGAGTCCTGCGACGTAATCGCCCGGCGTGGAGGGGGTGTGTGCCAAGCCGGTCTCCGCTGCCAGGCGGGATGTCTCGGCTTCCAGCTCGCGTTGCCGCAAGGTCTCGATCAGCCCCCGCGCAAACAGTGTCCGGTCACCCTGCCGGCTTGCCAGGCCCTCTTCCATCAGATGTTCAGCCCGCCGCTGCATGGCCTCCCGAATCTCGGCGCCGAATCCCGCGGCTGTGGGGACCGGATCGCGGGCGACGAGCTGTCGGTCGAGCCAGGTCGCGCCCGGTGCCGTCACCTGGGCTTCCAGCGGCAGGTCCGAGCGGGTGGCGAGCGAAAGGCGCCGCCGTCCCTGGTCGTCCTCCCATGAGCGCAACTCGACGATCGCGCCCGGTTTGGCGTCGCCGGTCATCTCCAGGTCGCTGAAGCGCAGGTGATGGGTGCGGCCATCGGCGCCATCAACGATGGCGTAGGCTGTACCCTGAAGCTCATCATGCAGCCCGCGTTCCACCAGCTTGCCCAGCACCGGCTCCGTGGCACTGTCGCCATGGATCGCGAAGCCCGTGACATCCGGCGCGCGATCCCCTGTCATCATGGCCCGGTGCATGGTCTTGATGATGTCGCCCCGGATCGACAGGTCGCGCAGCGTCCGCTCGATATCCGGCTTGAACGTCCAGCACCCCGGCCCGGCAGGTTCCGCCAGCCCCATCCGCTCCAGCTTCCTCGCCCGGCCGATCATCAGCCGGCGCAGTTCGCGATCGGGGCCGCTCGCATCGGGCCGAAGATCGGCGATACCACCACCCTCGTCAGCGATCCCGCGCAACGCCTTGTCGAGCCCGGTCCAACGCTCGGCTTCCACCTCCTGGCGCAGTGCCTTGTCGATCTCCCGCTCGGTTCGCGGGCCAAGCTCCAGCGTGACACGCTCTTCGGCTCGGCCCCGCAGGCCTCGGCTGATGTAGTCCCGGCTGATCACCAAATCCTGTCCGTCCTCGGCACGTCCGCGCACGAGGACGTGGATATGCGGATTATCGGTATTCCAGTGATCCATGGCCACCCAATCGAGGCGGGTGCCGAGATCGCGCTCGGCGTCCGCCATCAGCTCGCGCGTGAAGGCCCGGAGATCCTCCATGTCGCCGGCATCCTCGGGGGAGACGATGAACCGGAAATGATGCCGGTCCTCCTCGCAGCGTTCAGCGAACGCCTTCACATCCGCAGTCTCGGACCCGGCGTCGAACATATGCGCCTTCGCGCCGTCTCGGGTGACACCCTCGCGCTCCAGATAGGCGATATGGCGTGCCATCGGCACCGAGCGAAACTTGGCGCCGGCGTGGCGCACGACACGCGCCTTGATGACGACACGCCGCCCCGGCGATCGCAGCGTGCGGGAGAGCGACGCGGCCCGGCCTCGCCCGAAGCGCGAGCTGCCACCTCTGGATCGGCGCTGCCCGAAGCCGCGGCCGGTGTGACCGGCCTTCCGGGCGGCCTGCATGACCTGACCGACGAAGCTCTTGGCCTGCCCGCCTCGGCTTTGCCGAATGCGTCCTGGCCGTATGCGGAAATCGTCATCACGGGCGCTCATCGCCACCCCGTCTGACGGTCGAGATAGGGCGACGGCGCAAGAATGCAGAGATATCCTGGGGCTCTCGGCGTCAGAGCCATCTTGCATGCACCGTGAGCGGCGCAAAAACCTCCCTCAAACCAACCACATGCACCCCGACCGACGGCGGTGCTTTTATCTGGCGATCGACTGGTCGGGTGTCTCTTCTCCCCTGGCCTCACTGCTGATTGTGCGAAATACCGCGATAGGACACGAAGAATCCCGACGGCGCTCATGGCAGCCTGCCTCCATTGGCCGCACCGATGAACAAGCCGTTTGATCGCGGGATCAGCGCCGCGACATCATTGGTTGAGGGCAGCAACGCCCGCCGTCTTGGCTGCGAGCCAGTGACATCGGCTTTGCGGTCGGATTGGCCAGCATGGGCATCAGCCGCAACATTCGTGGCACTGCCAACGAACAACGGCGCCCGCGTCCAGGCGAGCGGATCGGGCGCCATCGCGATGCGCTCGGCCTGCACACCGGCGATCATCGGCGCGAGCCGCGCGAGGTAGAGCCGTGTCTCCTCGGGCAGCGGCCGACCTGTCGTCAGGTGGTTCTCGTAACGCGCCGGACCGGCATTGTAGGCCGCCAGAAAACCAGGCGAACCAAACTCGTCATACATCTCGCGCAGATACGCAGCGCCCGCCAGAATGTTGTCGCGTGGCTGAAAGGGATCGGCACCCAGGCCGTAAGATTCGCGCAACCGCGCGTAGGTGTCGGGCATGATCTGCATGAGGCCCATTGCACCCTTTGGCGACACCGCATCCGGGTTGCCGCCGCTCTCCGCCTGCATGACGAAGCGCACCCACAACGCCGGCACGGCGAAGCGATGCGAGGCTTCGGCGATGAAGGATGCGAACGGGTCAGCCTGCGCGACGGCTATGGCACGACTCGCCGGCGGCATCGTCTGTGCCTCGCCGGACATAGGCGCACATACGCCGACCATCACGATCGCCATCATCAGGCCCAGCATCCACCCGACACGATGCCAGCGTGCCACCGTGCTCGCGACCGTCCAGGGCAAGGCGCCCAGGCGCCGGCCTGACGGCCGCCCTGGACCGCCTCTGCGCGCGGCGGCAACGCCAGCCTCGGTCGGGACGGAGGAATGGTGCAGCGTGCGGTCGAACAGAGGAATGGTCGAATGGGCGTGGTCCGGCTGCATGTCATCGCTCCTTCGGAAGCCAGAGCGGCGTCGCGCGGCCGACAATGGTTGTGCTCGGCAGCGGCCCGAAATAACGGCCGTCCAGGCTGTCCGGGACGCGCGGGTTCATCAGGAAAACCTGGCCAGGACGGAGCCGGCGGCAGCCCTGCCAGACGGGCAGTGGGCGCCCCCGATTGTCGTGAGTCTGTGCCATCGCCAGCGTCACGCCATCGACGCTGACGGCGCGGCCGACACGGCACACAGTCTGCCCAGCAAGCGCCGCGATCGGCTTGACCAGTGGCACGCCCTCGGGCAGCGAATGGCGTGCGGCAAGGTAGCGGGCCAGCGGTCCAGGCGGGCGAACGATGACGATCTCGCCGACATGCAGCCTGCGCGCCGGATGCACGGCGTAGAGTCCGATCGGCACGCTGGCACTGGCGTTCCAGAGCAGCACCGGCGGCGATGCGACGACGGCCGGCAGCACCATCAGGCCGACCGCCGCGCCGGCGATCAGCGCCCAAATCGTCCGGGGCGTCATCGAGCGACCCGCCGCCTGAGCAGCCACGCCGTGTGATGCGCTCGTGTATAGGGACGCGGCGTGTCCCCGGCTGTCAGGCGATTGTGGACGTGCCGCCAATGATCGGGGCAAGCATCCTCGGGATCGATGCCGATCGCTTCCACCGCGTCGATGGCGCGCAGTACCCGTTCGACCTTCGGCCAGCCGTTGATACGCAGCAGGATTTCGCCGCCGGGTCGCACGAAGGGCACCGTCTGATAGGGCTGTCCAAGCGGCACGGCGCGTACGATGTCGATGCGCGAGACCACGGTGCCGAAGTCACTGGCCGCCCAGCGGACGAACGCGAAGATGCTGCCGGGGGTGAAACTGAGCACACGCCGGCGGCGGTCCAGGATCGTCTCGCCGGCATCGCGGCCGAACCTGATCCAATGTTCGATCTTCTTCTCGATCCATGTCAGCTCAACCTGGGTCAAGCTGGCCGTCGCGCTGCCTACGGGCGCCCGGCCTGTTGGCGGGTCGCCGGTCATGGCGTTCCTCCATTGCTCTCCGGAAATTCGCGGGCAAGCAGCGTGCGCAGCATGTCCGCGACGGTGACGCCGCGGCGAAAGGCCGCGACCTTGATCCGGCCGCGCAGCGCCGGCGTGATGTCGATCGTCAACCGAGCGGTGAACGCGGCGGCCGGCCCGTCGCGGGCCGTCGAGGTGTCCGGTGCCTTCACCCAGCTCTCGGCATCGCCGGGGCGGGATACGAAGCCGCGCCTGTGGGAGTGCTCAGTCATGGCGCGAACCTGCCGATCTCGGCGGTAAGGGCTGCGATCTCGCGTGCGGCCGGGCTTCTGGTGCTGAGGTCGAACACCAGCCGCCCCGTGCGCGCGGCATCGGCAAAGACCACGCGCTGCCCCACGCAGGCGGCAAGCGCCGGCGGATCGTGATCGATGAGCGTGCCGATGGTCTCGCGCGCAATCACGGTCCGAGCGCCGCAGCGGTTCAATACGAAACGTGTTCGCAACTCGGGCCGGAAGAGCCGCGCCTCCTTCACGAGTTGGAGGGTCTCGGCCGAGGCCCAGCCATCGAGCGGTGATGGCTGGACAGGGATCAGCACCAGGTCGGCGGCCAGCAGCGCCGAACGCATCAGCGCGGCAACGCGCGGCGGTCCGTCGATGATGACATGATCGGCCCTGCGGGCGATCTCCGGGGCTTCTCGATGCAGCGTGTCGCGCGGCAGGCCCAGGACACCGAAGTTCCTTGGAAGCCCTTCCCGAGCCCTTTGTTCGGACCAGTCCAGAGCCGACCCCTGCGGATCGGCGTCAATGAGGGTAATGCGCTTGCCTTCCCGCGCCCATTGACCGGCAAGATGCAGCGCCAGAGTCGTCTTGCCGACGCCGCCTTTCTGGTTGAGGAGCGCGACGATCATGGCGCGCTTCCTTTGCCGGTCAGGCGCGCGCCAGCCGTCTGCCGGCGATGTCCCTCAACGGGTAGGGCGACGTGTGCGGCAGCGCGATGGCGGCTGTCTTCGCCACCCTGATCCATGATGCTGGGGCATCTCGTGCATGTAGTTATCCGCGAAAAACGCCAGACCCCAACAGCTAAGATGTTAGATTCATCGTTAGATTCTAAGTTAGGTGCCCGGCATCTGGTTGATTCGCAACGACTCTTCCCGAGTCGTAATTTTTGATAGCACGAGTGGCCGATCAGCGATGGCACGAGTCCGGTCATCAGCGATAGCACGAGCGGATTCACAGCTTATCCACAGGGTTACGGGTTATGTGGAAGGGACCGGAATTGCGGCCCGATGACGCATCGGCGTGCGGCACGAAAACGAGGATTTCGGTGCGGCCCGTGTGCTCCACCGCCAGGCGATATCCGGGCAGCGGCTGCCGGCGAACGATATCACGCAACTCGAAAGCGAAGGCACTGAAGCGGGACAGGCTTCCGGATTTCAGGTGCAGGTGACGAAACTCGAAGCGCCAACCGTGACGTTGATGGCCGGCGTGCTTGCGCACCAGGCGGTACAACCAACGCTCCAGCCCGCTCGTGAGCGCGAAATACGCCCGGTCGATGGTCAGGATCAGCGTGTCGTCGAGTACGCCGGCGTAGAACCAGTCGGGCAGGACAAGCTCCAGGCCGAGCGGTCGGCCGGTGCCATCCGCACGTTCCTTCCACTCGTTGATCCAGGAGAAGCGGTGCATCCGCCGTTCCGTCGGCTGGCGGATCGAGGTGGCGATGGTGGTCGATTGCAGTCGGTCGAGTGCGGCTTTCAGCCGGTGATAATCGCGGACGGAGACACCCCGTCCGATGAAGGTGAGAATTTCATGGGGCGTCGCGGCCATGAGCCGCGAGGTGCGCAGTCCCACGTCCCGCGCTTCGACGATCTGGCTCGCGGCCCAGATCAGCACGTCGGCATCCCAGATCGTCGCCATGCCGTGGTCGGGAGTCGCCTCCACACGGATCGTCACCGACCCCATGTGAAAGTCGATCGGCACGATGCGCCGTGATTTGGCGAGCGAGAAGAACGGCCAGGCCATCAGATCCTGCGCATCGCGTGGTGACAGGCAGTCCGTGCGCGCCTGGAAGAGTTCGAGTTGCTCGCGCTCCCGTTGTTGTTCATGCCGTGCCGCCACCGCACCATGACCCGGTATCAACGGCGACCGACGGTGGCGTCATAATGTGCCGCCGGATCGAGCGGCTTTGCCGGATGGACGATGTCCCGACCGGGATCGGAGGTGGAATGGCGTGTGCCGCGATCGGCCCAGACTTGCAGATCCTCGATCGCATAGACGATACGGCCGCCGAGCTTGCGATAGGTCGGGCCGGTGCCGTAGGTGCGATGCTTCTCCAGCGTCCGACCGGAGAGGCCGAGGAAGCGCGCGGCATCGGGTGTGCGCAGGTAGCGTGGCGGTAGATCGACAGGTGCAGCGCGCATCGAGAGCCTCCGTGGGATTCGCGATTGCCACCGGCGGACGGTGGCGGTGCGAAGATCACGATGGCGCAAAATCTGCGCTCGGGTGGGGAACGGAATCGTCGTACGCGACAGTGTCCACCCCAGGGCCGCGAGCATGGCGGCGCGCGACGGCAATAACGCCGTATGGCGTATTCCAGCGTCGCAGAGTCGCGCTGTTTCAAGCGGGTGGAGATGCGATCAGTTGCCGCGCAGGAGCTTACGGTAGCCGCCATTCATGTTGGCAACGCCTTCGGTCACGAGCCGGATGGCAAGAGCGCGTGCTGCCGAATCCTTCCAGTCCGATCTCGGAAGGTCCGCCACCGATGGCTCGATCAGAGCGATGGCGATGTCGCGATAACTGGCGCCGGCCAGATGAGCGTCAAGCGCATTCAGCATGAGGATGAGGCGCCTGCGCTGTGGCGACGTTAGGCACCAACCGCGTGGCGGGGAACCGGCCGGCAGACCCATCAGCCGCCGATGAAGTCGCATTGCCGCCATGGCGCGCAGCCGGAAGTCGGCGTCCAGCGGTAGAAGGACGGCGAGTTTCTGTCCCGTGTCTGTGTTGAGATACCAGAGCTGGTGCGTACCATCGGGATCGTCCAGAATGACATGATGGCCCTCCGCGCCGTTGTGTTCAGCGAGAACTGGCGCCACCGCCGCCAGATCGGTAACGCTTGCGGCATCAAAGCCGGCCGGCGCCGCCGTCAGCAGGATGGCGGTCGGTACCAGTTCGGGCTGCCAGATCGCCGGCGTCCCGGACGCTGTGACTTTGGGATCGACGGGGAAACCTCAACCCCCATCGGCAAGCGAGGTCGGCCGTAGCGACATCCTCACTCACCGCGCCTGCCGCGATACGGCGGGCCATGTGGGCATAGTCCTGACGATAGCGGGGGTTTCGCCGAAGAAACTCCTGCGCGAACCCAGGGGGTTCCAGACGGTTCAAGTCACTAGCAGCCCGGAAGGGCCGCCAATCCGATTTGGGCGGCATGTACGTCCTCCTCAACCAGCGCCCTCTTCGGGGCGATGCTGGTCGAGTAGTCGGACAGGGGGGACATGGCATAGCCCCTAAGATCGCGCTTTATGATGCGCGTGAATCCGGATAGCGGCGGTTGGTGTCGGAGGGTTTGGGGTCATTGCAGCGGCGGGCGAAGAAGATACCTGTAGCCGATCTCCGTCATCCAACGCGCCCGCGCGAGGTGACTGTCATGGACGATGTGGGCGCGCACCGGCTCCCGCTCGGGATCGAGACCGAAGATGATCTGCACCGCCGCGCGCCAGTCGGCATCCTCCCCGTCCGCATCCAGCAATCGAATGTATGTCGCAAGGTGGCGCTCGTCGTAGCTGGTCAGGCGGGGGCTGTCGGAAGGCCGATCCTCGAAGGTTGGGGTGCTCATGCCAAAACCTCCTGAAAGGTCATGAGGGCGATTGCGCATTTCCGGGGCGCCAAAAATCCCCATTCAATGTATCCTCCTGATGCACGTCAGGCATCATACCGGCCGTGCCATGGGATCACGTCTGGCCGCATTCCTCTCGTCACGGCCGGCGAGGTGTCTTCATCGGGCGATGTCAACCAGGTTGACGCATGGCAGGCTCCGGCCAGGGCCGCCAAATACATATTATAGGGGATAAACCTCATAATGTGTAGGGCGGCACCCTGCGCGCATGGATATGCGCAGGCTGGTCGGCCGAAATTTTGCGAGATTGCGACGGGAGAAGGGCTTCACGCAGGAACGCTTCGCCGAGGTGTCCGGCATGACTCAACAGTACATCAGCGACCTTGAACGCGGCCGGCGCAACCCGACCGTGGTGACGCTGTTCCATCTGGCGAGCGCGCTCGGCGTTAGTCACGTCGCCCTGGTCATGCCGGATGATGAGACAACCGCCCTGGCGAACAAAGAGAAAGCAGATGACGGGGCGTGATCCGCGAGCCGCGAGCCGCGCGCAGCGCGCAGCGCGGCGAGCGCCGGACGCGCATATGCGCGGACGCCGCCGATCCGCAAAGCCGGATCGGCGGAAAATCGCAATCCGGGCAACCCTGAAAATCGCCGAAGCGAAAAGCCGTGCAACCGGGTTTCCGGCTGCACGGCTCCGCGCCTGTCAGGTGGCGCGGTCCATCAGCCTCTTCGCTTTGCTCTCAAGCTCAAGGCGCGTGTCCTGGTGCGCCTTGCTGCGGGCCAGCGCGGTGATGCCTTGCACGAAATCGAAAAGGCTTTCCGGTGGCCGGCCTTCTTCGTTCAACACGGTTTCGATGATCTTCGCCGTCTCCGGCTTGGAGAAGCCGCGCTTGCGCAGGAAGGTTTCGCGGTCCTCGTCGGTGCGGGCGACAACACGCTCGCGTGCGGCCTTGATCCCGGCCACGAAGGGCGCGGGGCTGGAATTGGCGAAGCTGGTCAAAGCGGGTGCGGCCTCATGCGCGAAACGCTGGGCGGCGAACTTGCTGTGCCGGATGGTGATTTCTTCGAATTTCTCCGTGCCCCACAGATTGCGATTCTGGCACACCGCGCGGAGATAGAACGAAGCAATGCCCAGCGTCTTTGATCCGACTTCGCTGTTCCAGGCATAGAACCCCCGGAAATACAAATCCGGGGAACCATCGGCGAGGCGTCCCGCTTCGATGGGGTGCGTGTCGTCCACCAGGAACAGGAACACGTCGCGGTCGCTGGCATAGAGCGTCGTGGTCTCGGTCGTCACGTCCACGAAGGGGTTGTGCGTCATGGTCGCCCAATCCAGCACACCCGGCACCTTCCACCGCGTATCCCCGGTGCCGTTGCCCGCGATACGCTGCACGGCGGCGACAAGTTCATGATCCCAGATGCGCCCGTAATCCGGGCCGGTGACGGCGCGAAGCTCCACCCGGCCGTCTTCCGCCTCCAACGTCTTGACCAACTCGGCGCGGTGATTGAGCAAGCCGTGTTGCAGGTTGATCCCCGTCAACGGCGCGGGAAGCTGGCGCATATAGGAGGCGGGCGCGCCCACCAGGCTGCACAACTGTCCGAAGCTCCAATGCGTCGGCGCAATCGGCGCGTCTCGGCCCGGCACCGCCAAGGCCAGCCGCTCGGCATTGTCCCGGCTCGCCTCCACCTTCACGGCGCGGCTCTCCACCGTCCGCGCGGTTGCCCGCTCGGCGCGGCGATACACCGCGTCATGCAACGCGGTCAGGCTGAGATAGCGCTCGTCGTCCGGGCGCGAGAACCATTCGGACGAAACACGGCCGATCCGCTCGCCATGCGAAATGTCAACGCGAAAGGCTCCGGGAACGGCTTGCTCGCTCGGGTTCAAGGTCGTCAAGCTCATGGTCATCTCCTATGGGTTTGAGGTGTCAGCGCAGCGCTGCGCTGCACCTCTGCCCGTCGGCGAGACCGGGGTAGCAAGGTGCAAGGGAGCCGAGGCGGAGGGGGATCACCCGGCCTGCACAAGGCGAAGCCGCGGAAGGCTGGGGATACCGCCCCGGCTCCCTTGTGCCGCGCGAGGGCGGCGCCCTTAGCGATTGGCCCGGCCAGAGCGAAGCGGCGGACGGGGAATGACCGGATCAGGATGCAAAGCCGGAAACCCTGATATCCGTGCATCCTGATCACCGTATTCCCTGAAGACGCGCGGCCCTGAGCATGACGGAGCCCCGCTCGGTTGAGCGGGGCTCCTTGGGAGGTCCGACCTCAGTCGCCGCTGCGGCGGGACCAGATCAGCGCGTGGGTCTTTCCGTCGTCAGTCTCGACCAGGCTGGCAAAAATCGGTGCCGCGAAGCTCGGATCGTCCAGCTTGACCGAAAGATACTCGCGTCCTTCGCGCGAGGTCTTCTGCCATGCGGCACCGACCTCCGTGGTGCTCGTGTAGATACGAAAATCCGGAGCCTTGTCGCTCTCCTTCTCGTCGACGCGGAAGGTCGCCTTGATGTTGAGGGTGAGGGTTTTGACGGTGCCGGAGAAGCCGGTATCAGTCTTGGTAAAAGTGCCGATGGTCGCCATGACGCAGATCCTTTCTTTGGTATCGGGCCGCGACCACCGCGGCCTCGATGGCGATCGTTGGCCGGGTGGCGATCGACCTGCACCGCTTGCGGCCCAGCGTAGCGCCGGATGGCGGCGGCCGGCTTTTTTGTTTCGCGCTGCAAAGCCGGCTTGCCGGCGGCGGAAAAAAGCCGGACGACGCCATTGCAGGCAGGCGATCGAGGCGTAGCCGTCCCTCGGTCAGATCAAGCCATCAGAGGCCCGCGTTGACGCACCCGAAGACCGGACCATGACGAGACCTGGCGCTCCTCGGCCAGTTCGATCAAGACCCGACAGCGATTGATGGTGCAAAGACTTGCACCCGCGCACGTTAGGCGATGACCGCGCCGATTAGAGAGCAGCAACGTCCGGAATCGTAATCCCGCGCATGAGCGACGACACGAATGCCGTATGGGAACATCGCGTGACGGAGGCTACGCAATCCGGCCAAGGCGGGATGATCCGATCGTCACAGGGCGGCACATGTCAGTTCGGTCGGCCATGAAGGAAGAACATCGCGAACGCACTTTATCTGGTCCGCACGAGATGCCGATGTGATGATACGCCACGCTCATCCGAGCGGGGCAGCTTTACGGAGGAAATGGCAAGCTGCCGGATACGTCCTCTCAGACAATCACAAGGACTGATGGCGTGTCGTGTGGGCGGCCTATGCGGCCGCCCCTGGTGCATCCCGCAACCGATGGAGCGCTGTGTTATAATGCTCGTGGCTGAGTTCGATGCCAAGGAAGCCACGGCCGAGATTGCGCGCGGCGATAAGCGTCGAGCCAGACCCGCAGAACGGGTCGAGCACCAAACCGCCGGGTGTGCAGAACGTCTCGATCAACGGCTGGAGCGCCGCGACAGGCTTTTGCGTCGGATGCAGACGGTTGCCAGTGTAGATGAAGTCAATCACGTCGGAGATCGGCGTAGCCGGTGGCACCACGTCGCCCTTCGCCAGCAGATAGGCGGGTTCGTGCTCGTAGCGCAGGAAGCGCGCCGACGAGGCGTATTGCTTGCGGAAAACGATGTGGCCAACGATGCGGAAACCGGCGTCGCGCCAGGCGGTGGCGAACAGACCGATCCGCACCCAGCCGTAAAAGCTGACGCAGAAGGAGCTGGGTTTCAGGACACGGTACATCTCGCGAAAGGCCGGGTTGAGCCATCGGGCATTGTCGTCATTGGCGACGGTGCGGCCGTCGCGCCCGCGATAGCGCGTGATGTAAGGCGGGTCTGTCAGGATGAAGTCCACGGAGTTCCGGTCCATGCGGCGCATCCATTCGGTGCAGTCGCCTTGCAGGACCGTATTGTTCATAGTGGTGGAAAAATCGCGAGTATGTCGAGTGATGTTGAGCGTCGCCATGATAGCGATCCTTGTCCGTTGCCGGGCCGCGCCGTTCGCGGCCTCGATGGCGGTCCAAGGGGCCGAAGACGATCGATCCGCACCCGCAGGGGTTCCCATTGCTCCGCGCAATGGGGCGGTCCTTACGGGCCGGAGCGCGAGCGGAGGACGGTGTGTGCCGGGTTTTTTGTATCGCGCTGCAAAGCCGGGCACAGCCTGGTGGCGGAAAAAACCCGGCACGCGCCGTTGCGGTATAAAGATCGAGGGAATGCGGTAGCGATGACCGGCCTTCGGTCAGACCAGCCATTCGAGGTCGTGGCGCGGATCGGAATGCAGGGACTTCAAGACAGAATGATGGGACTCAATCACCAATACTCGGGCGTCCGCACGGAAGGACAAACGATGGCACAGCAAGAATATGCGGATGCAATAGCTCGCAGGGAAGGAGGCCGAGACGGATGGCCTGTCCCGCCTTTCAAGGGCTCAGTGTTGTGTGCGAGGACCGTCAACCCGCACGGGATAAATGTCATGTATGGTGGACGGCATTCGTTCGGGAAAAGCGTACGTCGGCAACATTGACCGGCGATGCGAGGCGCAGCCATGCCGAGACGCCGATGGCGATTCCGCCGATGACGCAGAAGATTTGGCGCCACACCTCCGATGGCACCGCCTCCCGCGCAATTCCGTGGACGAGGTAATAGCCTGCGACGGCGGAGGGCAGAACGAAGGCCAGTATGATGATGAAGCGTAGCACGGGAGACCGGAGCGTGCAGAAAAGGAACACCAGCACGCCGAAGGCAGCGACAGCGGCGACAAGCCCGACAAACCCTGCTCCGATCACGCCGGCGCCGATGTCATAAGCAAAGCGCGCAGCGGTGAGGCCCACCATGAATGGCAGAGCGTAGGTCGCCAGCATGTAGGCGAGCGTGCAGAGCGCTCCGATCATCACGACACCCAGCAGGATCAAGATCAGCATGGTGTGTCCTCTCGTCTCTCCCTCCAGAGAGGAGATTGCCGAATCATGTGCGCATAGTCCAGTAAAAGGCCGATGCGGCCTCCCGGAACTGAGCATGGAAGGCAGGAATACCGTGGCCTGACTTCGCCAGATTGCCAAGTTTCATTGTCACGATATGACCTCCGGCGTGCGCTCGGGAATCCCCGGTATGCAGGTGAGGGATCGTCCGGCCGTGCGCTTGCAGCGCGCGGCCGAAATTTTAGACTCCACTCGCGGGAAAGCCGGGGCCGCTGGCGCGACCCCGGCCTCACCTAATCATTCAGCGGCGTCGGCATAGCTCTGCGTTACGCCGCTCTCGGACGATGCCATGACATCCGGCGTCCGCAGCAGCGAAGGCAGCCAGCCGGTTCCGGCGAGCAACTGCTCGGCGGCTTCGGCCATTGGCTGCTTCTTCATGCTGGCGATCCGGTCGGCGGCCTCGTCGCTGACGGCTTCGCGCACGGCGGCGAGGATGTGTGCCTTGGTCACGCGGCCGAGATAGGTCCGGGCCGTAGGCGTCCAATGCGCCGTCATGTCGAGAGTCAGTGCCGTCGCCAGCTTGTCCTCCGTCTCGTGGGCGCGCGGCTTGCGCTCCCAAGGCAGCTTCACTGCGTTGATAGTCAGCGAGGCGCAATGCGCGAACAGCGCCATGACGCTGGCCTGATCCAACCCGGCGATGAAACCCAAAAGCTCGGCTACATCGCGGGGCAGGTCCGCCGCCCAGGCGGCATGCCGATCCGCCAGCGCCTTGCCCGCCGCCGTGTCCTCGATCCCGTCCGCGTGGCTGGCGAGGTAAGTGCTCGCCGGGCGAATATCGAGGCAATGGGCTTCTGCCGCCCGGTAGAAGGTTTGCGCGGCCAGCGCATGGGTGACGGCGATCAAGGCGATATCCGGCTGTTCGCCCAAGGCAAGGCGCAGGCCAAGCGTGCGATGGGCGGTAAGGTCACGGATGAGAAGGTCCGACAGCGGCTTACCGTCTTCCTCCGCATCTTCGGCCTCCGCTTCCGATGCCGAAACCCGATCCTCATCACCGTCCTCGATGATGTCACCATCCTCGGCGACGGCATAGGCTTCATCCTCGGTCTCCGCATCCGGCTCGGGTGCCTCATCCTCGGGGCGGACGAAACCGCGTTCGATCCGGGCCGTCCCGTCATGGTTCAGCACCACGAAGACACCACCCCGAGCGATGTCGTCAGGATCGAAGGTATGGCGCTTGGCGTCGATACGCTCGATCTCGGCCTCCAACTCCGCGAGCCGCTGGTCCACATCTTCCGGCAGGTCGTCCGCGCTGTCGTATTCCTCGCTAATGGAGTCGTATTCCATCTGCGCGGCCTCGCGGGCGACTTCATCCTCCGCCGAAAGTTCCTGCACCTGCGGATAGGAGCGGCGCATGCCGTGGGCGTGCGGATAGTCGATGTGAACGCTGGTCCACTTCCAGCCCTCCGCCTGCACCTCGGCGGCGATCCCTTCCAGCTTCTCGATGACGAGCCGGTCCAGCAAGGCCACGTCCTCAAAGAACCCACCGCGATCCTCGGTGAACAGGTCGCGCAGGATCGTCCCGCCCGCCGCCGTATAGGCATCCGGGCCGACGAAGACGGCACGCCGATCCGTCGCCGCGACGTTCATCCGCGTCAGATCGCGGCGGATGAGCGAAGGATCACGGTTATAGGAGAGGTTGTCGTAAACCTGCTGCTGCCTTGCGTGGTCCTCGACGATGGCGAAGGCCATCAACTGGTCCAACGTCAAGTCGCCGTCGCGATAGACCTGGATCAGCCGGGGCGACACCGCGCCGAGACGCAGGCGCTGCCGCACGACATGCGGGGTCACGCCGAACCGGGCGGCAATTTCTTCCGCACCCCAGCCTTTGCGCTCGGCAAGCTCACGGAAGCGCTCGAACTGGTCAGCCGGGTGCATCGCCTCGCGGGTGACGTTCTCGTCCAGGCTGATTTCCTGCGGGTCGTTCTCGGTATCGAGAACGCAGCGGATCGGCTCGGTCTTCTTGATTTGCTTGCGCTTGGCGCGGAGCAACTGCGCCAGCCTTCGGCCTTCGCCAATGGTGACGAAATAACTGCCGGTCTGCTCGCCACTCGCATCAAGCTCGAACTCCACCACCAGGTTTTGCAGCATTCCTTTCACGGCGATGCTCGCGGCCAGCGCTTCGATATGAGCCTCGCTGTGCGAGGTCTTCCGGGCGTTCCGGGGCGATTTCTTCAGCTTGTTCAGCGGCACGAAGATTTCCGCTCCGCTTTCAGCGATGGTCTCGATCTGCTTGGTCATAGTCTTCTCCTATGGGTTTTGAGGTGTCAGCGCTGCGCTGCACCTCTGCCCGTCGGCGAGACCGGGGTAGCAAGGGCCAGGGCGGCCGGAGCGGAGGGGTATCACCCAGCCTGCACAAGCGGATTTCAGCAAAGACGAGTTTCAGGCTTTGCGACCAGCGCGGAAGGTTGGGGAGACCGCTCCGGCCGGCGCCGGCTTGCCGGCGCTTCACCCTTGCCCGCGCGAGGGCGGCGCCCTTAGCCGTCAACCCGGCCAGAGCGAAGCGGCGGTCGGGGAAAGAGCGGACCAGGATGTGCAAAGCCATAAATCCTGACTTCCTTTTATCCTGATCGCTGTCTTCCCTGAAAAGCGTCGCAACCTGAGCATAGTAGTGCCTCTGTCGTCGTTGCTTGAGCGTGAGCCGCCAAAGCGCACTTGATGATATAGGGGGATATACTATATTAGAGTCCCCGAGAAGGAGGGCCGCATGGCGCACACGATCCGGGAGAAGACCAAGCTGCTCAACCGCGTACGGCGCATTCGCGGTCAGATGGAGGCGGTTGAACGTGCCCTCGAAGAGGAGAAGGGGTGTGCCGCCGTGCTGCAACTGATCGCCGGCGTGCGCGGGGCGATCAACGGCCTGATGAGTGAAGTGGTCGAGGATCACATTCAGCTCCATGTGGCCGATCGCGCACTCACGCAGGACCAGCGGAACGAAGGGGCGGCCGAGCTGATCGACGTCGTTCGGGCTTACCTTAAATAACGACGGAGTTTGCCGCTATGGGCATCCAGGACACTATCCAGCGCGAAGATTTAGCTGATGCCGCCCAGGCGCGCATGATTGCACCCGCCGCCGAGGTTCATCGGCAGGAAGCACACGACCATGATCATGGCTTCGAATGGCCGGAAGCTGTCCGAATTGGGCTAGTGGCCGTTGCAGCGGTCGCTGTGTGGTTTCGGGTCTGGGAGCCGTTCCCGGCCGTCAGCGTCATCGGGGTCATCGGCCTGCTGATTGGCGGCTGGCCGATCCTGAAGGAGGCGTTCGAGAACATCCTTGAACGCCGCATGACGATGGAGCTGTCGATGACGATCGCCATCGTCGCGGCGGCAGCCATCGGGCAGTTCTTCACTGCGCTTGTCATCACGCTTTTCGTCCTCGTCGCCGAGGTGTTGGAAGGGCTGACCGTCGGCCGCGGCCGCATGGCCATCCGCGACCTACTTGAGTTTCTTCCGTGCGAGGTCGCGGTTCGTCGGGCGGGCGCAATCCAGACACTCTCCGCGTGTGAGCTGTCGATCGGCGATGCAATCCTCGTCAGCCCCGGCGGGCGCATCCCGGTCGATGGAACCGTGACCTCCGGGCATTCCTTCGTCGATGAATCCCGCATCACCGGCGAATCGCTGCCGGTCGAGAAGCTGGCCAAAGCCCCGGTCTTCGCCGGCTCGATCAACCAGTCCGGCGCGCTCGAAATCCGGGCCGAGAAAATCGGGCGCGACACGAGCTACGGCAAGATCATCGAAGCTATCGAACAGGCCGAGCGATCGCGCGCGCCTGTGCAGCGCCTCGCGGATCGGCTGGCGGGCTATCTCGTCTATTTCGCGCTCGGCGCCGCGGTGCTGACCTTCCTGATCACCCGCAACATCTATGCAACGATTTCAGTGATCATCGTCGCCGGCGCCTGCGGGATTGCCGCTGGCACGCCGCTCGCCATCCTTGGCGGGATCGGCCGGTCCGCGCGCCTCGGCGCCATCGTCAAGGGCGGCGTGCATCTGGAGACGCTTGGCAGGGTCGATACCGTGGTCCTGGACAAGACGGGCACGCTGACCTTCGGCCGTCCCGAGGTTCAGCAAATTTTTCCGACCGGGGGCATATCGCGTGACGCTCTGCTGGACGCGGCGGCGACTGCCGAATTGCGCTCAGAGCATCCACTCGGCAAGGCAACCGTCGCTTTCGCCAGCAAACAAGGCCGCAGCATCGTGGAACCGGCTTCCTTTGCTTATACGCCCGGTCGGGGCATCGCCGCGGCGAGCGCCGGAACGGCCATTCTGGTCGGCAACCAGGCGTGGATGGCGGACAACGGCATCCAGGTTCCGGCCGCGACGGCCCCGGCGAGCGAGACCGGCTCCGAGGTCTTCGTCGCCCAAGGTGGGCGCCTGCTCGGCTCCATCGTCGTTGCGGACACCGTCAGGCCCGAGGCCAAACGCGCTGTCGAAGCCCTACATCGCATGGGAATCCGCACGGTGCTCCTGACCGGCGATGCAAAGCGCGTGGCGACTGCCGTGGCCGCAAGCCTGGGCATCAAGGAGGTCGAAGCGGAACTGCTGCCGGAGGAGAAGCTGGTCCGTATTCAGGCGCTGATCGCACGGAAGCGCATCGTCGCGATGGTCGGCGACGGGGTCAACGACGCGCCGGCGCTCGCCGAAGCCAATGTTGGCATCGCCATGGGAACCGGCACGGATGTCGCGCAGGAGAGCGCGGATGTCGTGCTTCTTGGCAACGATCTTGAGCGCTTCGCAGAGACGCTATTCGTGGCACGGCGAACACGCGGCATCATATGGCAGAATTTCGCCGGCACGATCGGCGTCGATACCCTGGGCATCGTGCTGGCCGCGCTTGGTTTTCTGAATCCTCTCCTGGCGGCTGCCATCCATGTCGTCTCGGAGCTGGTGTTCATTCTCAACTCTGCGCGCTTGCTGCCAACGGCGGAGAAGACCATCGAGGCGGCGGCACTGGTCCCCAAAGCCAAATCGGCATGAGCGGCACGGACCCCGCGATGGAGCGGACGATACGCTGCAAGTGGGACAATGGAGAGATCGCGTTGGGCATGGACGAAGCCGGTCATGGGCGATCCATCATCCTGCTGCCGGCCCTGAGTTCGATCTCGACCCGTCGTGAGATGTATCCGCTGTTCGAGCGGCTTTCCTTGCGGTTCCATGTTTCAACGGTGGACTGGCCAGGCTTCGGCGACCGACCACGTTCGCGTGATGACTGGTCACCTGAGATCCTGTCGGCTTTCCTCAACTGGTTCCTGACCGCGATCACGACGCCGCCTCATATCGTCGTCGCGGCAGGCCACGCGGCGAGCTACGCGCTCTATCAGGCGGCTTCTCGTCCCGCCGTGATCAGCCGCCTCGTTCTGATCGCGCCGACCTGGCGCGGCCCTCTGCCGACAATGATGGGCAGCGACCGCCCCTGGTTCTCCCGGGTGCGCGCGGCGATTGATCATCCTGTCGCGGGACCATTGCTCTATCGGCTCAATGTCAGCCGGTTCATCGTCAGGAAGATGGCCCGCGAGCATGTCTATAGCGACCCCGGATGGCTGGGTGGAAACCGTCTGGCGGAGAAACTTGCCGTGACCCGCACACCGGGCGCCCGGTATGGCTCTGTGCGCTTTGTGACGGGCGCGCTCGATCGCGTCGCGCGCCGGACGGCCTTTTTCGACCTGGCGCGGCAGGCGAATGTGCCGATCCTCGTGGTCTATGGCGCCCAAACGCCTCCGAAATCACGGGCTGAGATCGAGTTCCTGACCCAGCTTCCTGGCGTCGAAATCAATTTGCTCCCCCGCGGCAAGCTCGCCGTCCATGAGGAATTTCCGGACGCCGTGGCCACCGCGATCGGTCCATTCCTCTCTCAATGATCTCGATAGGTGTTGCGTCGGATCATGGAGCAGCGCAGGCCGGCCGCTTATCCAGTATTGATATGTTATATCAGTTCGTCTAAAGTCGTCGGGTGCGGGCGGCTCTACCTGCCGCCATTGCTCTCGGAGGATGCCATGTCCGCTACCGCCCAGGATTCCATCGCCCGATCTCCAATCCCGGTCACCGTTCTCACCGGCTATCTCGGCGCCGGGAAGACGACGCTACTCAACCGGCTGCTGACGGAAGAGCATGGCAAGCGATACGCGGTGATCGTCAACGAGTTCGGCGAGATCGGCATCGACAACGAGCTGGTCGTAGACGCCGACGAAGAAGTCTTCGAGATGAATAACGGCTGCATTTGTTGCACCGTGCGCGGCGATCTGATCCGCATCATCGGCAATCTGCTCAAGCGTAAAGGCAAGTTCGACGCTATCCTGATCGAGACCACTGGCTTGGCGGACCCTGCACCGGTCGCGCAAACTTTCTTCGTCGATGATGAAGTCCGATCGGTCGCCAGGCTCGACTCGATCGTTACGGTGGTCGATGCCAAGAACGTCGTGGCCCGGTTGGACGACAGCCACGAGGCGGCCGAGCAGATTGCGTTTGCCGATGTCATACTGCTCAACAAAGGGGACCTGGTTGCAGCAGACGAGCTTGCGACCCTGGAGGCGCGACTGCGGGCGATCAATCCGACCGCGATTATCCACCGCACGGAGCGCTGCGCGGTGCCTCCAACGGAGATTCTCGATCGGCGGGCCTTCGACCTCGATCGCATCCTGGCGATCGAACCGGACTTCCTCGGTGAGGATGCACACGAACACGATGACGCCGTGACCAGTGTGGCGCTGCGCGAGACCCGGTCGATCGACGTGAATCGCTTCAACCAGTGGATCGGCACGCTGCTGCGGGAGAAAGGACTGTCCATCCTCCGCTCGAAGGGTATTCTCGACCTCAAGGGCAGCCCGAACCGCTTCATCTTCCAGGGCGTTCACATGCTGATGGAGGGCGACGATGGTAAACCGTGGGGCCAGGACGAAGTACGGGAGTCCAAGCTGGTCTTCATCGGGCGCGATCTCGATGCCGATGAACTCAGGGCCGGGTTCACGGCGTGTGTCGCTTGACGGAACGGAGGCATGCCGCTTGCTGAGCCGCCTGTCCGGGTTCCGCCAAGCGTCGAGGTGACGTTCGGCGCGGGTATCACCGGCGCGGTCTTTTCAGAATCCGGTTTGTTGGCCGCGGCTGTCGGCGATGGGACACTTCAGCTTGTCGGACTGGGTGGCGATACCAGGACCGTGCAGGCGCATGACGGTGCGGTGCTCTGCCTGGCGCGCGACATCGACGGCCGCGGTTTCGTCACTGGCGGGGATGACGGACGGCTGGTTCGGACGGCGAATGCTGGCGAGACCACGGAACTGATGCACGCGCCGGGGCGGCAGCTCGACGTGCTGGCAGTTTCCCGGCCATGGAAAATGCTCGCCACCGTCGTTGGCAAGGAGGTCAGGCTCCTTGATGCCGCCGGAAATGTACAAGCCCGTACATCGGCTCACCCGAGCACCATCTACGGGCTTGCCTTCAACCCCAAGGGCAAGCGTCTCGCCGTCGCGCATTATGGCGGCGTGACTCTTTGGTGGACCGCGACGCTCGGCCAGACCCCAAGCCGGCTGACATGGCGCGGCTCGCATATCGGCGTGTCCTGGAGCCCCGATGGGACTCATGTGATGACAGCGATGCAGGAATGCGAGCTGCATGGCTGGCGCGTCGCTGACGGCAACGATCTTGCCATGCGGGGCTATGCGACGAAAGTCCGGTCCCTGGACTGGCTGGCCAGACCACCGACACTCGTCACCTCGGGAGCTGACTGCGTCGTGGCCTGGCCGTTCTCTGGCTCTGGACCACAGGGGAAGCCGCCCATTGAAACCGGCCAAGGCATCGGCCGCCTCGTCACGCAGGTCGCCGTGCATCCCCTCCGTCCGCTGGTTGCCGCGGGGTTCGATGATGGCCGCGTCGCGGTCTGCGAATTTAGCATCGATCGTGAAAGCCGGGCGGTCCGGCTTCGTCCTGGCGATGGTCAAAGAATATCCAGCCTCGCTTGGTCGCAGGATGGCACGCGCCTTGCGGCCGGAACCGACGGGGGCACTCTCGCGATTTTCGATCTGGCAGTGCCTCCCGCATAGCCTATGCTCAGTTGGCCGACCCGAGGCGACGGACTGCACACGCACAAGCGGAGCGGCTATGATCGGTCGAGATATAAGTGAGGAGAGCGGTGTGCCGAACCGGCAAGTCCGGACATCTGCGCTTGGAAAGGCCGAAGCCATCTGCCGTGCTCGTGGCGGAAGGCTCACCCGGCAGCGTCGGACAGTTCTGAGCAAGCTCCTGGCGGCGGAGCGGCCGGTCACGGCCTACGAGCTGCTTGACCTTGTCAGCCCGGAGGACGCTGCCATCACACCTGCAAGCATCTATCGCAGCCTGGATTTCCTGGTTGAAATCGGGTTGGCGCACCGGCTTGACAGCACGCGATCTTTTGTCGCCTGCGACCACCCGGACCATCCCCATGCGGGGCAATTTCTGATCTGCCGGGAATGCGGCACCGTGGTCGAGGCGGAAGACAAGCGGATAGACCGGGCGACCGCGGATCTTGGAGAGCGTCACGGTTTTACGCTGGAGCACCGCAGCGTGGAGTTGACCGGCGTGTGTGGTGTTTGCCGGGTGGTCGAGGCTCCTGCGGATGGAATATGAAGGGGGGGCCGCCCCATAAGCGCTAAAATAAGCCCTGGACAGGATATCTAATGTGAGGTTTGCGTTTTCGTGGAGCGTTGGCGAGGCGGCGGTGAACGATGGCTTCTGCCGTCTTGACGCGATCAAGGGAGAGCGGTCCCAGGACGACGTTCACCAGCACCATCAGCACGATCTTCTGCACGGCCCAGAGGGAGGGAATGTAGGCGGCGTCAGCCAGGTCCTCAGGGGGAAGAGTCCAGGAACTCCTGGCTCAGGTCGTCGCACAACAACGCAAGAATGAGATGGGCGTAGAGCCAACTTCGCAATCCGCGCTCGGTCCGCGTGGGCAGTTCGTCGATATGCAGGAGCGACTTCAGGCGCTTGAACGCAAGTTCGATTTGCCAGCGTAGCCTGTAGACGGCCAGGACTGCCTTGGCGCTGTATCCGTTCTTTGGCAACGATGTTGCCAGGATCATGAACTCCGCTGCTATCAGGCTGCGCGGGTCGAGCGTCTTGCCTTTTTTGGCGGCGGCACGGCGTAGCGCCACCCGTGCCGCTTCGGTCGCCTCCGGCGTCTTGCGCCGCACGATCAGACGCACCGCCAAGGCAGGTTCGCCCCGGCGGCCGACCGCCGCGTGCAGGTTCACCTCATGCGGGCGCGATCCGACGGGCAGGCATTGGAGATAGCTGATCAGATCGAACGGGTTCCCGGCCGGTTTGGTCAGTTGCAGTGCGTTCCAGCCCAACCGCACGACGAAGTCGGCCTTGCCGTCGCTTTGTGAACGGAAGCGCTGCAAAACCGGCGCTCGGGCGTAATTGCGGTCACCGATACGGATTTCACCCGGCTGCGGGGCACCGCGCTCAAGCGCTTCGGCGCCATGCCGGTCGGTCAGTTCGAGATGCGAAAAGGCGCCGCGCCCAAGATCGAACACGCCGTGGATGCGCCAATCGGTGCCTGTGCTGCCTGGCTTGCTGACACATGTGCCGTCAGCGAGGCGCAAAGCACGGCTGGGCCAGCGCAAATTGGCGCCGGGGACTTTCGCCGCAAGCAGGTGTTCGACCAGGGCCGCGAGAAATTCGCTCGCCTGGTTCAACCGGTATTTGACGCCGGGATTGCTGAGGCCGGCAATCCCCATCATGGACGCCCAGGCCGCGGTCTGGCGCAACGATAACCCGCCCGGTCCGCGTGCCAGAGCGATCCGCAACAGGCTGGCGCCATCGACAAGCTCGCGCTTGCGCCGGATCGCGCCAGTCTCCTGAGCAAGACGATCAAGGTCAAGATCGGCGGGAAGCCGCTCCAACAGGGTTACAAATTGATCCGTCAGCACAGATGCTGCGGTTTGCATCTCTCTCCAGAATCAAACCAATCCGCGTCGGGTCAAGTCTTATTTTAGCGCCTATGGGGGGCCGCCCACCCTTCCTGACCGAGGCAGTTCGATCCCAGCATGGCGCCAGCCGTGGCAGGTAGGCCGGCATGGATGAGTTGATCGGCGTGATGGTGCGAGCAAGCGCAGGATCGCTGACCTTGGCTCGAACCAGGACAATCCGTCGCATCCGTGCGCAGAAACGCTCGGCGACAGCCGAACGCTGTGCGCCTAAGTAGCCCGCTCGGGCTTTTGTTTCGCAACATTGTGGGCAACCGCTCCCTTGACCAGCGCCTTGAACGCGGCGGCATCAACCGTCTCGCCCTCTCGGATGTCGATCGCACGGCGCGTGCCGCCGCCGAAACCGGCGTTGAACAGCCTCGCGGGATCGTCCAGCGCCGCGCCCTGCGCGAAAGTCAGCTTGATGTAAGCCTTATAGACTTCCCCCGTGCAGATGATCCCGGCGTGTTCCCAGACCGGCACACCCGAGGGGTTCGAGGGCTTGACCCACTTCACTGCCTCGACCACCCCGGGATCAGCCTCGCGGATCAGCATCCGCATTCGCGTCAGCACTTTGCCGCGCCAGTCACTGAGGCCCGCGAGCTTCGCATCGATCCGGGCAGACGGAGAATCTGGATCTGTCATGCACCCTCCACGATGATCTTCCGGTCGTTCCCCGAAGGTCGCGGAAGTTAGCGATGATATTACCGTAGCCTGCGACCGGCTTTCGAGTAAATGCTACACCCAGGTTGTAGCACCCCTTATTCTGCCGGAGCTGCACCTTGGTTTGGCCAGTCGAATCAGCCAAGCCCTA
>Ga0335075_10001007_pt1 | contig 47491 bp, 45 predicted proteins | sample Lox_Sample_24_FD_206723 | JGI IMG/M metagenome (GOLD analysis project Ga0335075, IMG submission 206723) | Soil microbial communities from Loxahatchee National Wildlife Refuge, Florida, United States - Lox_Sample_2.4 | ecosystem: Environmental > Terrestrial > Soil > Wetlands | place: USA... | reverse complement strand
CCGTCCGGCACCACCCGACATCGACACCGCCGAACGGATCGCGACCGCCGCGCGCATCCATTGCGAGCAATTTCCCGATGCTCGTCACCGGCCTCGTCGGGCGCACGGCGGCGGTGCAGAAATTACGCGATCTTGTCTCCGCCTATCGCGTCCTGACCGTGACCGGTCCCGGCGGCATTGGCAAGACCGTCCTCGCTCTGGAGGTCGCCCGGGCTCTCGGTACCGAGTTTGATGATGGCGGGTGGCTGGTCGAGCTGGCGCCGCTGTCCGACCCCGCCCTCCTGCCGTCCGTTGTGGCCAGCGTGCTCGGGCTGAACCTCGGTGGCGGCGAGATTTCCGCCGAAGCGCTGACGCGCACCGTCGGCGAACGCAAACTGCTGCTGGTGCTCGATAATTGCGAGCATGTGGTCGACGCGGTGGCGAACCTGGCCGCAATGTTCGTGCGCTCGTGCCCGCATACGACGATCCTGGCGACGAGCCGCGAAGTGCTGCAGATCGACGGGGAGTGCGTCTATCGCGTGCCGCCGCTCCAAGTGCCGGCACCCGGGCTGGAAGAAGCGGAAAAGATCCGGCGCCACAGTGCGGTGGAGCTTTTCATTGCCAGGGCGAAAGCGCTCGACTCGGACTTCTCGTTGCGCGGCCAAAACCTGGCGACGATCGCCGCGATCTGCCGCCATCTCGACGGCATCCCGCTCGCTATTGAATTTGCCGCGGCGCGCACCGCGACACTTGGCCTCGAAGCGGTGGCTGCCGGCCTGCGCGATCGCTTCGCCCTGTTGACCAGCGGCCGCCGTGCCGCGGTTCCCCGGCATCGCACGCTCCGCACGACGCTCGATTGGAGCTATGACCTGCTGCCCGAACCGGAGCAGCACCTGTTGCGCCATCTGGCCATTTTTCCGGCCGGCTTCACGCTGAGGGCGGCGGCGGCAGTCGTGGATGATGCGGATGGCATCGAATCGCGCGTTGCCTACGGCATTGCCAGTCTGGTTTACAAATCGCTGGTGATCCTCGATCGGGCAACTTCAACCACACGGTGGAACCTGCTGGAGACCATACGGGCCTATGCGTTGGAAAAGCTTGCCGCGCATGACGAGAGCGGTGCGGCAATGCGGCGTCACGCGGGATTCTATCGGGACCTGTTTGCGTCGCGTCGGCTGGACTCACCGGTGCCGGGCGAAGATATGAAAGAATTCACCTGTGAGATCGACAATGTCCGGGCGGCGCTGGATTGGTCGTTCTCCCCCGCAGGAGATGCAGAAATCGGCGTGGCGCTGACTGCCGCCTATGTGCCGGCCTGGCTGCACGCCGCATTGCCGACCGAGTGCCGCGAGCGCACCGAGCGTGCCATGAAGCATCTCGCACCCGCAATGAATGTCAGCATGCCATTGCGGATGCAGCTGCACTTTGCACTCGGCTTGATGCCGGCCTACACGATGAGCCCGGTCGATCCCGCCAAGGCGGCTCTTGCCGAGGCGCTGGCATTGGCCGAGCAGGTCGGCGACCTGCAGGCCCAGTTTCAGATCCTCTGGGGCCTGTGGGTTCTCAATTCCGAGAGCGGCGAATGCCATACCGCATACTCGGTGACGGAGCAGTTGGCGCTCGTGGCCCGACGCATCGGTGATCCGTCAGCGGGTTTGATGGCGCAACGCCTGCGCGGTTTCACTCTGGAGATGCGGGGCCAACATCAACAGGCGCGAGAGTGCTCCGAACACGTCGTTCGGCACTATGTGGCACCGAGGGATCGGCGTTTGACCGCCTGGGGTCAGTTTGACCAGCGCGTCCTGGCCCGCGCGATGCTGGCGCGGGCGCTGTGGTTCCAAGGGTATGCGGACGAGGCTATGGATCAGGCCCGGCTCAGCCTGGAAGAAGCGCAGCGCACGAATTTTCCGTTGTCGATCGGCGAAGCGCTTCGCGTTGCGGTATGCGATATCGCACTGATGACCGGCGATCTGGAGACTGCGGACCAGTCGATAACCATGCTGGTCGAAATCGCAACGAGCCGGAATGCTCCATTCTGGGGGATATTGGGCCGGTGCCTGCGCGGGAAACTATTGGTCATCCGCGGTGAATTCGCGCAGGGAACCGCCCTGTTGCGCACCGAGCTGGAGTTCTGCGAGCGCGCCGGCTGGCCGATCTGGTATCCGGAATTCATGGGCGCGATGGCGGAAGGCCTGGCTGGGCTCGGACAGATTGCCGAAGCCCGTGTCGCGGTCGACAAGGCGCTGGCGAGTGCCGAGCTTGGGGGAGAGTGCAACTATTATCCCGAATTGCTGCGCCTCAAGGGTGAGTTGCTGCTTCGGCAGGCGATTGGTCAGCCCGGATCCTGCGCGGAGCAGAGCTTTTCGGCCGCCCTCCGCTTGGCCCAGCGACAGGGGGCTCTCGCCTTGGAGTTGCGCGCGGCACTCAGTCTCGCGCGCTTGCGCGTGGCCGAGGGTCGAGGTGACGAAGCGAGGCGAATATTGGCGCCCATCTACGATCGTTTCACAGAAGGTTTTGGCACAGCGGATTTGCGGGCCGCCCGCGGCATGCTCGAGGCGCTTCCATCATAACGAAGAGCCCTCGCGGTGCCTGGTGCGGCGGTCCTCTTCAGAATTTTTCAGAACATACCCCAGGATTTGCCATCGCTCGCGCCGCAATCTTCGCCGCGGCCGAGGTCATCGCTTGATCGGCTATCCCCTCGGTGAAGTGTGCGATCAACTCCGGGAGCGGTCATGGCCGGGTCCAAGGGAAGACACAGTGTCGTTCTGGTTCACGGCGCCTGGGCTGACGGTTCGAGCTGGAACGACGTCATCGGGCCGTTGCTGGCAAAAGGGCTGAATGTCCTGGCAGCCCCGATACCGCTGACCTCCTTGTCGGATGACGTCGCCGCCCTTGACCGCGCGCTGCAACGCACCGACGGCCCCGTCACCCTGGTAGCGCACGCTTATGCCGGTGCGGTGATCGCGGCGAACACCAGCGCGAGGGTCAAATCGCTGGTCTTTATAGCGGCCTTGGCGCCTGACGAGGGTGAAACCGTGGCCGACGTTTTTTATCGTAACCCGCCGCATCCGCAGGCGCCGCAACTGGCGCCTGATGCGCATGGGCTGATCTGGATGCCACAGCAGGGATTTGCGGCCGCTTTCTCTCACCATGCGTCCGCCGAACGCGCAGCGCTTTTTGCCGCAACGCAGCGGCCGATCGCGCTCGCCTGCATTCAAGAGAGGGCTCCGAGACCGGCGTGGAAAACAAAGCCGTCCTGGTACCTCCTCGCCGAAGAAGACCGGATGATCAACCCGGCCACCCAGCGCTTTATGGCGCAGCGCATGGGTGCGCGAATCCGGTCGGAGCAGGTGGACCATGCACCATTGGCGACTGCGCCGGGGCCGGTCATCGACGTGATCCTCGACGCGGTGGCGAACTCGGCGGCGTGATTGCCGCGAACCGCAGCGTCATGGCAATGCCCAACCAGGTAAGCCGCTGCATGCGAAACCCGCCTGCCGGCAATGCACACCTGACCAAGAAAAATATTGGAATGAATACGACCGCCGCCGATCCGTCAATTTCTTGACCGATCGATTAACACCCGGGCGGGACGCACCGTGATCTCGATTTGTCAGTCGCACGGGTCAGTAACAGCGATGAGGCCGCAAATGGACAAAGTCAGTTTCCGCAAGGTCGACATCGACGGGTTCAACCTCTTCTATCGCGAGGCGGGATCGAAAGACGCGCCGGAACTCCTGCTGCTGCATGGATTCCCGAGCGCCAGCCATATGTTCCGGGACCTGATCCCGCGGCTCGCGGATCGCTGCCACGTGATCGCGCCCGATCTTCCCGGCTTCGGCCAGTCCGACATGCCGGAGCGCGGCCAATTCGCCTACACTTTCGACAATATCGCACGGGTGATCGATCGTTTTACGGAGGCCATCGGGCTCGATCGCTTTGCGATCTATGTGTTCGATTACGGCGCGCCGACCGGGTTCAGACTGGCGACATGGCATCCTGAGCGCGTTACCGCCATCATCTCGCAGAACGGCAATGCCTATCAGGAGGGGCTGAGCGAGGGGTGGAACCCGATCCGGGCTTATTGGGAGACGTCGTCACAGGCCAACCGTGATGCGTTGCGCAGCTTCTTGGCGCCCGAGACGACCGTTTGGCAATACACGCACGGCGTCGCCGACCCGACCGCGGTCTCCCCCGACGGTTATTCGCTCGACAATTTCTATCTGGCCCGTCCCGGTGCCGACGAGGTGCAGCTCGACCTGTTCGGCGACTACAAGAGCAACGTCGCGCTCTACCCAACCTTCCAGCAATATTTCCGCACCCACAAGCCACGCCTTCTAGCAGTGTGGGGGAAGAACGACCCGTTCTTTCTGCCGGCCGGCGCCGAAGCGTTCAAGCGCGACATACCAGGTGCCGAAGTGCGTTTCCTCGATACCGGGCATTTTGCGCTCGAAACGCATTGCGGCGAAATCGCCGCGGCGATCCGCGACTTCCTTGTCTCTTGACCATGTTGCAGCAACGACCGGCGTCCAAGCTCTACGATGTCGGCCCCGAAGATATGCGGGCTACGACAAAAGAGGAGAAGCCAACATGATCTCTGCGGCATTTCCATACCAGAAGCGGCGGCGGCATGTCCTTGGCCGCGAGATGGCGTATGTGGAGGTAGGAGAGGGCGACCCGATCGTGCTGCTGCACGGCAATCCCACCTCGTCCTATCTCTGGCGCAACGTGTTGCCCTACGTGCAGCCGCGAGGCCGCTGCATCGCCCCCGACCTGATTGGCATGGGCGATTCCGACAAGCTGCCGGACAGCGGCCCCCATTCGTATCGCTTTATCGAGCACCGCCGCTACCTCGATGCTCTGCTCGAAGCGCTGGATGTGCGCGAGCGGGTCACCTTCATCATCCATGACTGGGGCTCGGCGCTCGGTTTCGACTGGGCCAACCGCCATCGCAATGCGGTGAAGGGAATCGCGTTCATGGAGGCGATCGTGGCGCCGCAGGGCCGGGACCATTGGGACAAGATGGGAATGCGCCAAGCCCTGGAGGCGCTGCGTTCGCCGGCCGGCGAGGCGATGGTCCTGCAGAACAACTATTTCATTGAAGAGATCCTGCCGAACGCCATCCTGCGCAAGCTCTCCGACGCGGAGATGGCGGAGTACCGACGGCCCTTCGCCGCGCCTGGCGAGGGGCGGCGGCCGACGCTGACCTGGCCCCGGCAGATCCCGATCGAGGGTGAGCCCGCCGATGTGAGCGCGATCGCGGCCGCCTACGCGCACTGGCTGGGGACAACGAATGTGCCCAAGCTGTTCCTGAAGGCTGAGCCCGGTGCGATCCTCGCCAATGATACGCTGGTCAACCTCGTCGGCGGGTGGCCGGCACTGACCGAGAAGACAGTGGCGGGAATCCATTTCGTTCAGGAAGATTCGCCGGACGAAATTGGCACGGCCATCGTCGACTGGATGGGGACCTTAGGCTGAGTGGGGCTGAGTGGGGCTGACGGGGGCGTCGTAAAGCCGGCTCGGTGGTCTCGATCCGATCCGCGACGTCGAGCCGGCCAGCACCAGCACAGTGGCGCAAGCGCCTTCGAACCTGGATTTAGCAAATCGGAGCCTTCACATGGCGGCGCGCCCCCTGATCGTCTTCCACGTCAATGAGACCTTGCTCGATCTGGAGACGATGGAACCGATCTTCGAGCGTATCTTTAGCGAAAGGCAGGCCATGCGCCTGTGGTTCGCCAACTTCATCATGTATTCTACGGCGCTGACGGTCGCCGGCTGCTACGTTCCGTTCACGGAGATCGGCGCGGCGGTGATGAAGATGCTGGCCGACACGCGAGGCATCAAAATCGGCGATGCCGACAAGAACGAGCTCACCGAGAAATTTTCGACGATGCCGCCGCATCCGGAAGTGCCGGGAGCGCTCCGCAGGCTGCGCGCCGCCGGTTTCCGGCTGTTCACGCTGACCGACAATCTGCTCGAAGTGCAGACCCGTCAGCTCGAACATGGCGGCATCGTCGATCTGTTCGAGCGCCGCTTCAGTGCCGATGGCGTGAAGCACCATAAGCCGTCGCGTCAGGCTTATGCCTATGTCGAGCGCGAACTCGCAGTCGGGCCCTCGCAAATCTGCATGATTGCGTGTCACACCTGGGACATTCTCGGCGCCGTCGCCGCCGGTTGGGACGCAGCGCTGATCAGGCGGGTCGGCAATGATGTACTGGGCGTAGGTCCTCAGCCGTCGATCGTCGGTAACGATCTCAATGACGTCGCCGATCAGATCATTGCTCGACACGGTCCTGGGCCTGGGCCTGGATAGGGCACGGGGTCCCGGAAGAGAGTCCCAGCTGCCGATTTCTGCCTGCTGCCCCGGCTGTCGAAAACCTGCGTCTCGGCAGACCGCCGGACCGAGCGCCGTTAGCGGTGGTGAAAATGGAAGTAAGGAGGACTTTAGCATCCAAAAGTCGGCATCCTGGGCGCGCTCGGGTCGATCGTGACCTTTATCGGGACCACGAGCATCATTCCCTTCCTGCCCGATGCCTGGGCCAAGGCGGCGGGCGGATTTCCGATCATGACCTTGCCGGCCGGCTTCCTGACAAAAGACGTGTTGTTCCTTGTTGCTTCATTCTATTTGCTCAAACAGGATTTGACGCGGGCCGCGCCGGAGATGGCGACGGATTGAGCCTATAGCGTGGCAGAGGGGCAAGATGCGAGCCGGTCTGCAATGCGGATTTTATTTGTCAGTAGACGCCGATTGGCACTAGGGCGTTGTTCGAGCGCGTCGGCAGCGCTGAGATCACGCCGGTCGCAGCAGCTGGTTCCAGCCTCACCCATTTTAGATTGACCACTCTAAAATGGGTGATATGACGAGGCGATCCCATCGCCGCTCGCTGCTGTGAGGAAGGGCTCGGTGACCATGCGTCACATGACAACCGAAGCACCTGCCGTCGAGACATCATCGGTGTGGATCGGGCGTCGCCTGCATCCGTGGCCGCTCAGGATCATGCATTGGGTTAACGCCATCGTTATGTTGATCATGATTACGTCGGGTTGGGGCATCTACGATGATGACGTAATCATCCGTGGGTTCCATTTCGGTGCCTTCTGGCGCCTTGGTGATTGGGCAGCCTGGAGCCTCAACTGGCACTTCGCCGGCATGTGGGTTCTCGTCAGCAACGGGCTGATCTACCTGGCCTATGGCTTCGCCAGCGGACGCTTCCGCGAGAAACTGTTGCCGATCCGTCCGGCCGAGGTGGTGCAGACCGTCATCGACACGTTGCACTTCAAAATCGCGCACGAGGACATCACCGTCTACAACGCCGTGCAGAAGCTGCTCTATATCATCGTCATTCTCGCCGGCATCTCTCAGGTGATTACCGGGATCGCCATCTGGAAACCGGTACAGTTCTCCGGCCTGGTCTCGCTGCTCGGCGGCTTTCAGACCGCGCGCGTGCTGCATTTTGCCGGGATGGCGGTGATTGTCGGTTTTCTGATCGTGCATGTGGCGCTGGCGCTGCTCGTGCCCAAGACATTATGGGCGATGATTGCCGGCGGCCCACGGCTGAAGCCGCCCGGCCGCACCAAGAAAGGCCACGCAGCATGAGATCCCCGTTTCGCCCGGACCTTCCTCCGGCTGCGGCGGTGCTCGACGAACATAAGCCGCTGATCCGTTCGCTCGAACGGCGCGGGCTGATCCGCGGCGGGCTTTCCCTTGGCGCGCTCGTCATGCTGACCGGGTGCGATGTCAAGCGGCCGGAAGTGGTCGAATCCGCTCTGCTGGCGATCTCCCGCTTCAATGATGGCGTGCAGGCGCTGCTGTTCGATCCGAACAAGCTGGCGCCGACCTATCCGGCTTCGATGATTCTGCGGCCGCCGAAGTTCAACGCCTATTACCCCGTGATGGACGTCAAGCCGGTGAATGGGGCGACGTGGCGCCTTGAGGTGTCGGGACGGGTCGCCGACAAGCGGGCCTGGACATTGTCGGATCTTCAGGCGCTGCCGCAGACCTCGATAGTGATCAAGCATATCTGCGTCGAGGGCTGGAGCTATATCGGCGGCTGGACCGGCGTCCCGCTGCGCCTCTTCCTCGAACGCGTCGGCGCCGACCTGCGGGCCAAATACGTCGCCTTCAAGACGGCAGACAACTACCCGAGCAGTATCGACATGGCCTCGGCGCTGCATCCGCAGACTCTGCTGGCGCTCAAATACGGCGGCGACCCGCTCGCCGATCCGTTTGGCTATCCGATGCGGCTGCGTACCGCGGTCAAGCTCGGCTACAAAAACCCGAAATGGGTCACGGCCATCGAGGTGACCAACAAATATCCGGGCGGATACTGGGAATCGTTGGGCTTTTCATGGTTCGCCGGGATCTGAGCGCGATGGCGCCGCGCCGCCTCCTGTTCGTCTGCGGCATGCTCGCCATCGCCGTCGCCGGTGCTGTGCGCGCGCAAAGCACGACACCGGGAGGCATGCCGCCTCCGTCTGGCATGAGCCTGGCGGAATCTGCCGCCATGCGCTTCCCGCAGCCGGTGCGCGTCGGCGATCTTCTCGGCAGGGAGGTCCTCCGTCCGGTCGAGAGCCAGGAGGTTCTTGGTCGGGTTCGTCGCGTCGTTCGCGACAAAAACGGGCAGATCGTGGTTGTGATCGACTTCGGCGGGTTTCTCGGCTTCGGCAGCCGGCCGATAGCCGTCCCGGTCGATGCCATGGTGCTGCTCGGGCAGGACATGGAGATCGTCGCCTTCACGCCAAAGCAGCTGCAGCGGTTTCCGACGTTCGCGCCCTCCGGCACCACCGATGTGCCGGATGCTGCGATCATCAAAGTCGGCCTCGCCAAACCCTCTCATTAACGATCGGACGGCACGGCTCTGCCGCCCAGCACCCGCTTTTGTTAACAGGCCCGCTTTTGTTGGCAGGCCCGCTTCTGTTGGCAGATTGCGGCGACCAACCCATATGACGACGCGTGTGCTTCGCCCGTGCGCCCCCGACGGAGCGGGGCAGCGCTGCGGCGAACCTGCCGAATGCCTGCCTACCAGAATCGCGATGACCGAAACCGTCACCCTATCCGAACACCAGCGCCGCGAACCTTCTGCCGCCAACGCGCCCGCCGGAGCCGCTTCGCCGGCGATGCTCGCGGATAAAAGCGGCGCCGGGTCGATCGCGGTGCGCGGTTATCTGTTGGGGGAGCGGTTGGATACGCGGTCGGCCGAGGGCGACGGCGCGCTCGCCATGGCGCCGGCGGCGCTGTCGGTCCCGGGCGGCGGTGTCGCGGTGTTGTTCCGCTATGGTGTCGCGGTGTTGTTCGGCGCGACGCACGACGGCGCCGAGCGGTTTCTGGCGGCGCTCGCCCCGCTCGTGACCGACCCGTTACCGGTTCCGGATCAGGACGAAGCGCGGCTGGTGGTGCGCAGCGACGCCGACCAGCCGATCGGCGCCGCAGGCAATATCGTGCTGCGTGAAGAGAGCATCGACCGGCTGCAGCTGGTGGCAGACGTACTGGCGAAGAACCTGGTGCTCGGCTATTACGAGACGCGAATCGCCGCAATTTTCGACCGGATCGAGCCGCTCGCCGCGACCTTGCGCAAGAGTGGCCGCGCCGGCGCGCGCAGCCGCGAATTGCTGCAGCAGATCGGCAATGTGCTGGCGATGCAGCATAAGATGGTCGGCCGTGTCGAAACCGGCGAGAAGCCGGAGCTGCTGTGGGACCATCCCGAGCTCGAGCGGCTCTACGCGCGCCTCGCCGAGGAATATGAGTTGCGCGACCGCGACCGCGCGCTCGACCGCAAGCTCGACGTTGTCTCGAGGACGGTCGAGACTTTGCTCGGCCTGGTGCAGACCCGCAGCAGCGCCCGGGTCGAATGGTACATCGTGCTGCTGATCGTCGCCGAGCTGGTGCTCGCCGCCTATCCGCTGCTGCTCCACCGCTGAAAGCGCTTCACCGTGCGGCGCATACTCGGCGCTGCCGATCTCTGGATCACCGAATTCGTCATCACCTGCGATGCACGGCCGTCTTACACGTGAGCATCATGGAGTTCGGAGACGGGAAGGTGGCTCGCGAGACCCAATGCTTCGCTGATCCGTTTGCGCCGGGGCCTTCGCGCGCTCAACGGGTCGAGCGGATGTGCTGAAACCTAGCCGGCATATGCGTGGCCAGCCACCGCTCGTTCGTGCGGAGTTGCCGGTCGATACGGTCTCGCTCGCTCGTTATCTGATCGGCAAGATCCTGGTGCGGGAGATGGCCGAAGGTGTTGCCAGCGGCCGCATCGTCGAGACCGAGGCATATGTCGTCGGCGACGCCGCGGGGCACGCCTACCGCGGGATGACGCCGCGGAATCAGTCGCTCTTTCTCGAGCGCGGGCACGCCTATGTCTATCTTGCCTATGGCAGCTCATACATGCTGAACGTGTCGAGCGAGGCGCTTGGCGTCGGAGCCGGCGTTCTTATCAGGGCGCTGGAGCCGCGCGACGGCATCGCGATCATGCAGCGGAATCGCGGCATCGAGCAGCTGCGCGACTTGGCGCGAGGACCTGGCCGCCTCGCCGCGGCGTTGCGGGTTGATCGTCGGCTCGACGGGCTCGATCTGTGCCGAAACGGTCCTCTATGGCTCGCACGCGATGATCACGAACCTGGCGAAATCGGCCAGAGCGTCCGGATCGGCATCACCCGAGATGCGCATCGGCTCCTGCGATTTTATGTTCGGGGCAATCCGTTCGTCAGCGGCCCAAGATCGCTCAGGATAGGCTCGCCGCGGTGACGTCGGTCTGCGCCACCAGCTCCCTGAGTGTTCCAAAATGAACCGAGGTCAAACCTTCGGCGGCAGATAATCGGCGGGGCGGTCATCTGCTGCCTCCTTGCCTGGGGTTGGGCGTTTCAGGCCGCCGGCGGGCAGTTCGACGGGAAGAGCGCACACGTAGTGGCGTCGTCGGCAGATGTTCTTCGGCCTAAAAATCCGCGTGCCAATTCCAATCGCGGGTATCTTCCGTGATCTTTTGAAATGCCATGCACCTCGGGTAATCCCAACCCCGCCGCAATTCCGGGATTTTAGTCGCCAGCAATCGACGCAGCTTTGCCTTTGCGTTCACGGCCGGCGGTCTTTCGGTCGTGGCAAAGAGCCTATATGCCGGATAGCTCGCGACGTGGCTGGCGACTCGCGCCACGGCCGGCATCTGCGTATCGTCGAAAATAATCGCTCCGCCGACATCGAGCATCTTGTTAACATAGAAGAAATCGACCAGCGCGTGATCGAAGGTGTGCCAGCCGTCGATGATTGCCGCCTGGACGCGCGTTCCTGCCGCCAGCAGTTTCGGCAAGCCGATTTCCGATCTCTCCTCGTGGAAATCCACAAAATGCAGGTAACCGGCGCGAACGAGATTTTTAAGTCCTGCGCTGCTCCATCCGGTATGCTGGTCCGGGTCAAGTACAACATGAACCGCTTCTTTTCCATTAGCGGCCAATGCCTCACAAGCGAACAGCGCCGACACACCATGCGCGAGACCGATCTCGATAGAGACATCCGGCTTAATTTCGCGAAAGACGCGGCCGATCAGCTCGCCTTCTTCTGCATCCATGTTCGAGGACAGGGCCAATTCGGTCTCTTCGTCGGCGATGCCGGTCTTGATGATCCGTTCGAGGACGGCGTTCATCGGACGGGATGCCCCTTTCTTCATGCCTATCGTCCCCATCGTAGCACGGATGCCGAGCGCCGTCATCGGCGACGGCGCACGGGGGTGTTGAAAATGATCATGCAAGTTCAGGCGTGGGCAGCGCTGGCAATCTGTGATTGGGACACGGTGAATGGAGAATCGAAGATGATATTATCACCTTCTTGGTAGTCTCTCGCCGATGGGGAAGATTTAGTAACCGGGCCAGCTTTTATGGCGGCCATCATTGGAATAATCTTTGGATTAGAATTTCTAGATTGTCTTGGAATGAAATTAGGCCATTCGTAGATATCCTTGGAGGTGTGGGTGCAGCAATCTATTTCCTAAAGAATTTCTGCAAAGATTACGAAAAAGAACTGCCGCCGTGACCTGTATCCTAAACCTGCTAGAGCCCGCGTGCCGGACGGTCCACGCGAAGGCTCCGCGGCCTGATCCGTGCGAGCGTGGTGACTGCCTCTTGGCCGCCGCTGCATCCGGCGTCTTGATGATCAACGGCGTCCCGGCGGTGGCCCCGGCCCCCGGCCCGCGCAGCTATGACGAGGGTGGGTTTACAATCATCGTGGAAGATATCGCCAACCCATGAAGCGCATCGTCACCTGCGTACTGCTCTGCTTGCTGCTGACGGTGCCGGCGTGGGCGTGGCCCGGCGCGGCACGGTTCGGCGGCGCGCAGCTCGCGTCCGGTCCGGTTGTGATCGGCATCTCAGTCTCGCCGACGACGTACAGCGGGGGCGCCAGCCCTTGGCGAGACGATGCTCGCGGACGCTCGCGCCACGCCTGTTTGGCTCAAGGCACCGATCGGCCTCGCAATCGCGGGCAGTCCGGAAAACGACGGGCACCTGTTGCCCTGGCAGGAGGTGATCGGGAATGAGATCGTCCCGGACCCACAAGAACGGCTGCGCGAACCGGGCAACGCTTGTATGCTCGGTGCGCGCACACCGAGGCTGACGGCTCGGCTATATGCACTCGGCTATATGCAAAGGAGACCACATCCATGACGATCGATGTCGCGACCGGCATTAGCCGCATTCTCAAAGAGGAGGGTGTGGGTTGGGTTTCGACCTTCCCCGTCTGCCGGGTGAACAACGCGCTCGGCCGGGAAGGGGTGCCGATGCTGATGATGCGCGACGACCGTTACGCCGTCGCGGTCGCCGACGCGTTCTCGCGCATCACCGCAGGCTCACGGATCGGGGTCGCCACCTTCCAGGGAGGCGTCAATGCCGCCGGCATGCAATACGCCTATGCCGGGATGGCGCAGGCCTTTGAGGATGGCTCGCCGGTGCTGTGCATCACCGATGGCGTGCCGGCCGGCAGCTCGGGCAACAGCCAGTACGATGTCGCAGCGGCGATGAAGACCGTGTCAAAGTGGTTCGGCTATCTCGACAAGCCCGAGCGCACGCCCGAGCTGATGCGCCGCGCCTTTACCATGCTGCGCAGCGGCCGGCCGGGCCCGGTGATCCTGGCGATCCCCAACGCTACCGCCACATATGACGAAACCGCCGACCCCTACCATCCGGTGAAGGGCTGGAAATCCGCACCCGACCCGGCGGATGTGCGCGCCGCCGTCGACCAGCTCTTGAGCGCCCGCAACCCGCTGATTTACGCCGGCGAGGGGGTCATCTACGCGGGTGCGGCGGAAGAGCTGAAAGCGCTGGCGGAACTCGTGAATGCGCCGGTGGTCACGACGCTCAAGGCCAAGGGGGCGTTCCCGGAGGACCATCCGCTGTTTGTCGGCGTGCGCGGCGACCAGGTGGCGCACTACCTGAACCAAAGCGACACCATCCTCGCCATCGGCTCGAGCCTGTCGCCGGGCCGGTTCAGCCACGGCATTCCCGATGCGGCGAAGAAGACCATCATCCACTGCAATGTCGACGAATTGCACATCAACAAGATGTATCCGACGGCGCACGCGGTGATCGGCGATGCGCGCCTGACCTTAGCGGCGCTGCGCCAGGAAGTGTCCAGCCGCTCGTCAGGCGCCACGGGCGGCGCCGGGCGGAGGGCGGGTGATGTGGCCGCGGAAGTGAAGGCGGCGCGCGATCAGGCGCTCGCCCGCTACCGGCAGGTCATGAACTCCGACGAGACGCCGATCAACCCCTATCGGGTGTATGGCGATCTGATGCAGGTGCTGGACCTGAAGAATTCGTTTGTAACGCACGAAAGCGGCAACACCCGCGACCAGCTCAGCACCGTGTTCGACACCTTGATCCCGCGCGGTTTCCTCGGCTGGGGCAATGTCTCGACATTGGGCTTCAGCCTCGCGGCCGCGATTGCCGCCAAGAAAGCGTTTCCGCAGAGGGCATCCGTCGCGGTGACCGGCGAGGCCGGCCTCGGCTACATGTTCGGCAACCTCGAAGTTCTGCTGCGCGAGAAGCTCGGGATCACCATCGTGCACATCTCGAATGGCGGCTTTGCCGGCTATGGACCGGGCTTCTGGGGGCCGGGACACGATCCCTTCACCCACCGGGTGCTGGGGTCCGACGAGGTCGATATGTCGAAGGTGATCGGCGCCCTCGGCTTCCACACCGAGCGGGTCAGCGAACCCCGCGACATCATCCCGGCGCTGCGGCGCGCGCTCGAAATCAATAATTCAGGCCGCCCGGCCTATATCGAGTTCATCTGCTGCCAGTACCCGGTCTACGGCCAGTGGGTCGGCCGAGGCGAATAAAGGGGGAGTGAAACAATGCCGAAGCTGATCCCGGTCGCCGACGCGTTGAGCCAGCCCTTCTGGGACGCCGTCAATCAGAGGCGGCTCGTCCTGCAGCATTGTGCCGCCTGCGACCGGCTGCAATACCCGCCGCAACCGACCTGCCAGGCTTGCAACTCGGCCACCAACCTGACCTGGAAAGAGGTCGAAGGAAAGGGCCATATCGCGACCACCATCGTGATCGAGGATGGCCGCCTCAACCGCCGCATGCCCGACCAGCCCTACAACCTCGCGATGGTGACCTTGGACGCCGACCCGCGGGTCAATTTCTATTCCAATCTCCCCGGCACCCCGCCCTACCAGGTGCCGGTGGGTGCGGCCGTCGCGGTGACCTTCGAGGAGGTGGCCCCAGACCAACTCATCCACGAGTGGCGGGTCGTCGGCTAGTGGATGAAACCTAACGCGTGGTCTCCGGAGGCCATCTGATGAAATGGGAGAGTGCGTACGCGCTCAGAGACGATCTTACCCCTTTTGGGGCCGAGGGGGTCGGGGTGTTCGCGCTGGGGCTCCGCTTCGGACTTGACGATCTCCAGACTGTTGCCGCTGAGTCTATCACCGATGGGCCCGACGATAAGAAGATCGATGTCCTTTACATCGACAGAGCTCAGAGGTCCGCTTTCATTATGCAATGTTATGGAGCTGAATCTAAGTTTGATCAACAGGCTCCCGGAAATAAGGCGACTGATCTGCATATTGCTGCCGCGTACGCCTTCAGCGTTGGTTTGAACAATGTGCCCGTCCAAATTAGGGCGCAGGTGGCGGATCTTCGGTCTGCAATTAAAGACGGGTCCGTTGATGCGGTATATTTTTGGTATGTCCACAACCGGACTGAAAGCGATAACATCGCGCAGGAACTTAAACAGATTGAGGTGAGTGTCCTTGCTAACATAAGAGTTGCGTTCCCGGGTACCAAATGTACCATCTTCGCCCAAGAGGTGGGACGCAACACGCTGGAGGAATGGTTTGAGCGCAGCAACAGCCAGATACTTGTCGATGATAAGGTCATTTTTGCACGTCAGCCGCTCTATGAACTTGCCGGCAGCGGCTGGAACTGCCTCGTAACGAGCGTTACCGGAAAAGAGATATTTCGCCTGTTTGAGAAGTACGGGAAAGATTTATTTTCAATGAACGTGAGAGACTATCTTGGTATAATAAATAAAGACTCGAATGTTAACAATAATATAAAACTTACAGCGGAAAGCGAACCAGAGCAATTCTGGCCTTTTAACAACGGCTTGACTATCATAACCAATGGCTATGAGTTAGGCAAAAATTTGACTGTCAACGGCTTAGCAGTAGTAAATGGCGCCCAAACTACAGGTGCCATTGGCAATCTTCAGGCTGAACCAAATGAGTCTCTAAGGGTTGCCGTGAGATTTTACAAGGCGTCTGATCAAGAGTTTATCGAAAAAATCATCCGATTTACCAACAGCCAAAACGCTATCGAAGCCGCTGATTTCCGCAGCACAGATTCTGTTCAAAGACGCCTACGACAGGAGTTCGGACTGATTCCAGGGGCTGATTACAATGGTGGTCGTCGCGGAAGCGGCGGGGACAAGATCCAAAGAAAGCCGGACCTGCTCCCGAATTATACCGTCGGACAAGCGCTCTCAGCCTTTCACGGAGACCCCGTGATAGCTTACAATGAAAAATCGCGCATTTGGAGCGACAATGAAGCTTACAGCAAGGTCTTCAAGAATGAAACTTCTGCCGCTCATATCATATTTGTGTTCTCCTTGCTGCGCGCGATTGAACATCGTAAGCAGGAACTCATGACGAGAAGTAGGAACGGAGGCCAGCTTACGCAGCAAGAGATGAAGGAAATGGATTTTCATCGAGGCCCTGGCGCACAATTTTTTCTGATGGCTATTATAGCGTCTTGCTTGGAGGTCGCTATGGACGAGCCCATCCCAAATCGATTCAGACTCGCATGGTGCGATAGCAATTTGCAGAGCGGTATTGCCCGGTGGCAGCCGTTACTTCAGATAGTATTGTCGTTTGGAGAGACGCTGGCGGATTATCTAAAAGAGGGACTCAAGAGTGTGGAGAGGGTCAGAGTCGCGGAATCGCAGACGCGCCAGACTTTGGCAGCAATTAGAACTTTTCATGCAGATACATATTCAAGCTTCAAAACAAGCATCTTGTTGTCCTGACATTAGCTGGGACCTCATCGAGGAAAGGGTAAGCCATGGCTGCATCATCGGGGTATCAGTGGCGGCGAGATAAGGACGGGCTCGGCGTCTGGGAGCACCGCGGCAAGGTCGCGGTGGCGGGGGTCGGACATTCGCCGGTCGACCGTCGCTGGGATGGTGTGTCGATGGACCAGACGCTCGGCGCCTACTCGATCCTGGCCTGCCAGAAGGCGATGGATGAGGCCGGTGTCACGCCGGATCAGATCGAGGGTGTGATCTGCTGCGACAGCCATATTGCCGGCGGCAGCGGCGGCTCCGCGTCGCAATGGGCGCCGCGACCCTATTTCGCCCCGCCCTATGATTCGGAGTGGGGGCTGACGCTGATCAACGCGCAGTGGCTGATCGAGCAGTTGCGCCTGCCCAACGTCAAATTTGCGCCGACCGGTGTGCCGACGATCAGCGAAATGGTGGGCATGGCGGCGCAGGCGGTGGGTGACGGAATGTGCCACACCTGTCTCGTCATCTACCCGACCGGCAATCTCGAAGGCCGCTATCGGCGTGGCGGCGAGAACGCCGACGACTACGCCCGTGGTGCGCGCCAATGGACCGCACCCTGGGGCAATCACGGCGGCAATGATTTCATCAATATCTTCCCGCACAATCAGTACTGCCTGAAATATGGCGGCAAGCATGACGACCTCGCCCCGTTTGTCGTCAACCAGCATAGGAACGGGCTGTTGACGCCGTGGGGGTACAATGCCAGCCACAATTTGCCGCAGCTGACGATCGAGGATTACGTCAATTCGCGCTACATCCTGAACCCGCTCCGGCTGTGGGACTGCGACCGGCCGGTCAATGCCTCGACCGCGTATCTCTTCACGACCGCCGAGCGCGCCCGCGACATGAAGCAGATGCCGGTCTATGTGCTCAATCACTCGCAGCACAATTTCCGCAAGCGCAGCACCCAGGAAGATCTGGACGAGATCGAGGACTGGACCGACCGCGCTGCCCGGAGAATGTATGAGGGTGCCGGGCTTGGGCCCAATGACGTCGATATCTTCAATCCTTACGACGGCTATGCCCCGATGGCGCAGTTCTTCCTCGAAGGCTTCCAATGGCACGGCGTCAAGCGCGGCGATGCTTTCGCGTTCTACAAGGGCGACATCCGGGTCGAGGGACCGCACCCGTTCTGCTCGAGCGGCGGCAATCTGGGGACCGGGCGCTGCCGCACCGCCATGTACACCGACAGCATCGAGCAGCTGCGCGGCACCGCCGGCCCGCGCCAGGTAAAGATCCGCGCCGAGACCGCACTCGCGGCCTTCACCACCCCCAGCAGCGGCGGCTGGATCATGTTCGGCAAATCCCCGAGCTGATGCCGGCCTCATGACGCCGGCGATCACCGGCGCGCGGCGATCACGCTCAGCCCCTGACTCCGAAATGGCCAGCGGCCGAGGGCTAAGGTCGGCTAAGTGGATTGTGAACGGACCTTCGCCGGAGCGCGCGGTAACGACCTGGATGCGCCGAAACCGGCCTTCGCTCGACCCTTTTCAACTAAGCGAGTCCAGGCCATATATCCGTGAGTGACCGCAGACCGTGAAGGAATGTCTTTGCCTGACATCGATGAGTTGAGGGAGACAGAGATACGGCTGCACGGGCTTACCAAGACCGATCGTATCTATACCTTCTATTATGATGAGACAAACAATATCCGGAAGCTGCGCGTCGGCACAAAAGGTTTGAATATCGCAGCGCTCAAGGTATTTGTTTTGGGCGGCATTGTGCACGAGGGTTTGCCCCGGGCTTTCGAGATTGAGGCGCTCCGCCGCACGATGCGAATTCAGAAGACGGCTACCGAAATTAAGCTTAAGCATGTTGCAGGTGGCGATTTCTTGAGTTTGCTCCGATCAACGAAGCTGACGATCTTCTTACGTTGGATCATCGATAGTGGGCTGATGATCCACTATCTAGAGATGGATCCATTCTATTGGTCGATTATTGATATCGTTGATTCAATCCTTGCTGGCCTCGGTGAAGATGCGCTATACTCATGTCATGCGATCTTGAAAGCGGACTTGGCTGCGACCCTAAGAAATGATCTCCGTGCCACGGTTGCTCTGTTCTATCGCTACCACTATCCGGGATTGGCCACCGACGATCGCAAGCCGTTCTTGGACGATCTCATCACTTTGGTAGAGGACAATCGCGCGATCCTCCCGCACTTCAATGCGATGATGTTGAGGGGCGTGCTCCAGGCTGGCCGCGGCCTCGATAGCCTCACCTTCATTGAGGGTGAGACGCCTAACCTATTGATAGATAACTTCAGCGACTTTTACTTGAATCGCCTCGCAGTGTTCAAATATTCTAATCATGTTCTTGATATCGAAGAGTGCGTCCGGAAACGCTTCCTGGAAATGCCACTTACCAGTGGGGGCAAGCGGGTAGCTCACTACCGATTTGCGGATTCGAAGGCGGAGCCCGGCACCCAGATTGCGGACGTTATTGTGGGTATGCTCGGCAAGATGCACAGCTACTTGATAGAAGCATCAAGAAAGGAGATTGCTGCGACGCGCGCGAGCCTGCCCGGCACGAGCTTGCAGAATGCCGAACTCCTGCGTGATCTCATCGATGTGTCGGACGCGACCAATATCGCCTTTCTTCACCACGTCACCAGTGTGCACGATCTGGAAAAACTCGACCTGTTTTTCCATTTTCGCGACGGCTTTTATGCAACTTGAAGCGTCGCCACGGCATCGCCACTCCAAAGAGGTTATCCGCGAGCGTGCGCCGATGAGTCACACAGTGACAGGTCAGCTTCGGGGCATCAGGAAGCGTCTCCCGCCGACGGGTAGGCCCTGCAAACTTTTGGGTCAGGCTCTCAGCCACCTACGGTGCTATGTGCCGCGGAAGACGACGAGGGCGTCTACCGTCCTTACTCCCTGACCCGACGGCAGCACGATGAGCGGATTGATGTCCAACTCCGCCAGGTGTCCTCGCACCTGCGTGGCGAGGTGGGACACGCGCACCAGGGTCTCCGCGAGCGCCCGGGGTCAGCCGCCGGTCATCCGCGGAAGCCCCGGAGCTATCGGGCGCATTTGATCGCGGCGATCATGGCCTCGGCTTTCGCGCGCGTGATCGGGCAGCGACGCCGGGGCGTCTCGCTCTACCAAGAACCGGTATTGGCCATGCTGGTCCAGGGTTCGGCAGGCGGCAGCGCTTCGCCGGCCTGCAACAGCTCGAGGGAGATGCCGTCCGGGGTGCGGATAAAGGCCATGCGGCCGTCACGCGGCGGGCGGTTGATCGTGACACCATGGGCGATAAAGGCCTTGCAGGTGTCGTAGATGTTGTCCACGGCATAGGCGAGATGGCCGAAATTGCGGCCGCCGGTATAGGGCTCGGGGTCCCAATTGTAGGTGAGTTCCACGGCAGCCGCCTCATCGCCGGGGGCGGCAAGAAACACGTTGGTGTAACGGCCTTTTTCGTCCGGACGGCGGCGGATCTCCTTGAGGCCCAGCACCTCGAAGAAGGCGATCGTGTCCTCCAGCGAGCTGACGCGGATCATCGTGTGCAAATATTTGGTCATGGGTGTCCTCCGCTTAGTGTGTTTCGTGGCTGCGCCCAGAACGGGCGCGGTGAGGTGATAAGGATGATCAGGTAGCCCGCCGGATCTCTCATCGGGCCGGCACCCCGATCGACTTCAACCGGGCCTGCGCTCGGGCCGCGCGCGCTTTCATCCCGTCGAGATAGGTGCTCACATCGTTCCCCGGCAGGTTCAGCACCTTGCAGCCGAGCTGCCAATATTCCTCGATCTGCGCCTCGGTCTCCGCCGATCCCCGAGCGAGCTTGCCGTGCGCATTACACGCCGCCGCGATCCGCCGCACCGCGGCTTTGAATTTCGGGTGTTCGAGGTCGAGGTGAACCCCGAGCTGCGCGCTCAAATCGGAATGCCCATAGGCGATCATGTCGATCCCTTCGACCGCCGCAATCTCCTCCACATTCTCCAGGCCCTCCAGCGACTCGATCGACGGGCAGATGATGATGTTCTCGTTGGCCCACGGCGCGTATTCGGTGGCGTGGCGGGCGCCGTAGCTCTTGTATCCGGTGTGCGGCCCCTGGCCGGAGATGCCCCGGTTGCCGATTGGCGGATACTTCGCCAGGCGAGCGATCGCGCGCGCCTCCGCGGCATTGTCCACCTCGGACACCTGGATGCCCATGATGCCCTGATCGAGGATGCCGGGAATGAGATGCGCGAATGATTTGTGGAGCCGAACGATCGCCGAGACGTTCGTCGCCTGGAACCAGCTCGCCAGATTGGCGATCGTCTCCATGTCGAACGCGCCGTGTTCGTGGTCGATCGCGCAGTAATCAAAGCCCGCCGCCTCGATGATCCACGGGACGCCGCGTGAGGCGAATTCCTTGAGCCCGGTGCCCAGCGCCGCCCGCCCTTCGCGCACCGCCCGCCTTATGCTGTTTTCTTTCATGGCTCGCTCCAGGCTTTGTTCGCATCAATCCGTCATAATGGCGCCTGCGCGGTAAAGCGCAATGTGGGTTCCAAAAGCGCCCCGCTGCGGCCGAACAATTTGGCCATACAGACTTCCGGGTCCGCCTCGGAGCCACCTGCGGTGCTATGTGCCGCGAAGCACGACGAGGGCGTCTACCGCCTTCACGCCCTGACCTCGCGGCAGCACCATCAGCGGATTGATGTCCAACTCCGCCAAGTGTCCGCCGATGTGCATGGCGAAGTGTGACACACGTACCAGGGTGTCCGCGAGCGCCTCGATATCCGCCGCCGGCCGGCCGCGAAAGCCTTGGAGCAATCGGGCGCCTTTGACTTGCGTGATCATCGCCTCGGCTTCCGCGTGGGTGATCGGGCAATGTCGCAGCGCCACATCATTGTAGATTTCGACCATCACGCCGCCGCTGCCGAACAGCAGCACCGGGCCCAATTGCGGGTCGCAATTGACGCCGATGATGACTTCGACACCGTCGCCGACCATCTCCTGCACCGACACGCCGGTGATCCGGGCTTGTGGCGCATGGGCCTTGGCGCTGGCCAGGATCTCCGCATACGCGGTTCGTACTTGCGCCGCATCACGCAAGTTCAGGCGGACGACCCCGGCCTCTGTCTTGTGCAGGATATCCGGCGAGTCGATCTTCAGAGCCACCGGAAACCCGAGCCGCCCTGCGCCCGCGACGGCGGCCTCTACAGAATTTGCCAGGTGCTCGCGCGCACTCGTAACACCCCACGCGGCCAGCAGCTCTTTGCCCTCGGATTCCGAGAGGGTCAGACGCCCCAAGCCGAGCGCCTGGGCGATGGCCGCATCCTGCAGCGCCGTGCGCGGCGGGGCTGTGGCAAAGCCGTCGGCCAGGCGACGCTCGCGCCAGGTGTGATAAGCGAGGCGGCTCTGCAGGCCGCGGGCCAATTTGTCCGGCGTGTAGAAGATCGGGATCCGGGCGCCTTTGAGCTGGGCCAGACCGGCCGTAGCGTCCCGGCTTCCGGTCCACAGGAACACCACACCCTTGTCGGTGCGGTCACGCTCTTTGATGACCTGCCGAGCCTGGGCGTCCGCCCCGGCGCTGGCGACGACGAGCGTCCCCATGCGGGGGTCGTCGATCATATGCTCCATGATCTGCGGGAAGGACTCGCTGTTGGCAAAGCCGGTCACATCGGCCGGGTTCGCGGCCCAGCCAAAGCCTTTCAGGATCGCGTTGATGCCGTCGCGCGCCGCCTCGCCCAGCATCGGCAGGTCGAGACCGGCCTGACCGCACATATCGGCGGTCAGCGAACTGACGCCACCCGAATGGGAGACCACCGCGAGGCCGGGCGCGTTGGGCTTGGGGGTGTGGGCCAAGAGGTGCGAGACCTCCAGGAGTTCGTCGTAATCCTGGACCCGGATCACCCCGTATTGGGCAAAGACCGCATCGTAGCGGGCGTCGGCACCGGTCAGCGCCGCGGTATGCGAGCGCGCCGCCCTCGCTCCCAGTTCCGAACGGCCGATCTTGATGAGCACGATCGGCTTGCCGCGCTCGGCGGCAAGCTTGGCCACTTCGAGAAACTTGTCGGCCGCTTTGAAGCCTTCGACAAAACCGGCAATGACCCTTGTATCCGGATCATCCAGCAGATAGCGGGCGAAATCGGTAAAATCGAGGTCGGCCTCGTTCCCGGTCGAGATGATATAGCTGAAGCCGATGCCGTTCTCGACCGCCCGCACCAGGAACGGCCCGAATGCCGTCGCACCGCTTTGGCAGACGAGGCCGATCGGCCCGGTCAGACCCTCCGCCCCGCGCGAGGAAGCGGTGGCCCAGATGTCGGCTTTGACATTCGCGAGCCCGAGGCAGTTGGGGCCGCTGATCCGCATGCCCGAGGTGCCGGCAAAGGCGCCCAATTCCCGCTGCAAATCACGCCGGTCATCCAGCCCACGCTCGGCGAAGCCGGCCGAGATCACGATCGCCGACCCCGCCCCCTTGCGGTGGCTCTCCTCCAGGACATCGAGCACCTGGTCCCAGGGCACCACGATGGCCACGACGTCGGGGGCCTCCGGCAGGTCCGTCACATTGGGATAGGACTTCACCCCCATGATTTCGTCATAACGCGGGTTCACGGCATAAACCCGCACCCGGTCTTTCGCCTTGAGTGCGGCCGCCAGAAACCGCCCGCCATACTGCATCCGCGGGGTGGCACCCACGATCGCAATCGAGCGTGGATTGAGCATTTTGTGGATCGACGCCATCTGTGGTTCTGTCCAGAACGCCATGACACCCCCTGAGAACAACGTGGTCGGTGGGGTTGTTATCTAAACAACGCCGGAGCCGCACGCTTGGAGAATATGACGTTCACCGAGCGGTTGCGAACTGCCCGATCACGCAGGGCTGGCGGCAAACGGCCTCGATGTTGTGGCCGTCCGGATCGAGGACAAACGTCCCGCAATCCTTCCGAGACCGGTTCGTCGGGCGCGCCCATGTGAGATCAGGCGCGCGGTATCTGGCGCGAGGTCTCTGGATGACGTGGTCCATGTTCGAAGCCGAACGACGTCGTGATCTTCGCCTATTGAGCCTTCGCCTTCACGGCTTCAAACGCCTCGGCGGGAGCCGGGTAGCCGACCCAAGACGAGTCGTGGATACCGAACTTCCTGGGCTATCCGCGCGCTGGTTGAGGTCTCGATCGGCGCGGCCATCAGCAGCCTTTCGAAGGATGCACCTGACACCTCAACTCGATGGGATGACACGCGCGCCGGGGACGATGAAGTTGCCGGCGATCAATTTGAGCCGCTCGTCCTCGCTCGCGAGATGCATCGCGCGCACGGCGTGGATCGCGGCCCCCGCAGCCGTCTCGTTCCAGAACCGGTCTCCAAGTTGCCGGCTCGACGGTTTGGCCGGTCCGACAGCACCTGCTTCGAGGCAGTAGGCCTTGAGATCGTCGATCGCGAAGCGGAGCATCAGCGGCGCCGAAAATCCCGCGCGCGGACTGCCCGGCGCCTTGCCGCGGAGCCAATCGGCAACATAGCACGCAATATCAGCGGCGGTCAGTAGGCTGCCCGGCTCTGAACAGCGCCATCACGCCGTTTGCGGCGCTTTCCAGCACCATGCGCTCCGGGCGCGTCCGCGCCAGGACGCGAATGCCGAGCAGCATGCTGAGCAGCATTTTGGCAGTTCGTGCGCCGGTCGGGTGTCGAGGATCGAACCGTCCTGCTGCCCGGTCGCGACGCAGCGCCTGAAAAAGCCTTCGATGAAAATCATCTCCTCGACGACGAGTTTTTGAATGTCTGCATCGTAGGGCGCCAGTTCCAAAGCGGCGTTCACCAGCATGCAGCCGCGGCGCTGCGCGTCGCTCACCGAGCGTTCGATGATCTCGTCGAAAAACGTGCGGATCGCCGTAGCGGGCGGCAGCTGTTCCAGCCTCGCCACCCGGTCGCGGACCGTCTGCGCGAGATAATGGACAAACGCCCGGCGGTAGAGCGATCGCTTGTCGCCGAACGCGTTGTAAAGACTGGCGCCGGTGATCCCCATCCGCTCCGCGAGGTCCCGCACCGAGGTCTGCTCGTAGCCTTGCGCCCAGAAGCAGTTCATAGCCGCCTCCAGCACGGTCGTATATGCTCGGCCCGAAGCCGGGTGGAATCCTTCCTCAATGCGACCCCATGGGCGAGATTTCCCGAATGTCGGGGGCGTTGCACGATCGGCCGGTGGCGCTGGGGGACGGACGACTCTCGACCACGTCGCCGCCGCCCGCATCCTGCAGGGCTGCCCGGATTTTCGTTACTCCGGCACCATCACTGATCCGCCGAGAAGCGAGGAGGAGCCATGATGACATCCGCGTCCATCCCCCGCGAAACCGCCGTGATCGGGCTAGGCTCTATGGGGTTCGGCATGGCAGCCTCGCTGGTCCGGGCCGGGTTTGCCGTCCGGGGCTGCGATTTGCGTCCGGATATCGTCGCCTCGGCCCGCGCCGCCGGGATCGATGCCGGCACCGATGCCGCGGTCGCCGCGCGCGGCGCCGACACTGTCGTCACCGTTGTCGTCAACGCGGCCCAGACCGACACCGTGCTGTTCGACAACGGCGTTGTCGGCGCGATCAAGCCCGAGGGTGTCATCGTCTCTTGCGCGACGATGTCGCCGGGCGATGCCAAGCGGCTCGCCTCCAAGGCCGCAGCTTCCGGTATCGACTATCTCGATGCGCCGATCAGCGGCGGCACGACGCGGGCCGCCGAAGGCGCGTTGACGGTGCTGACTTCGGGTCCAGCGGCGGTCTTCGCCAAGGCACGGCCGGTGCTCGCTGCCATGTCGGAGACCCTGTACCACCTCGGCAACGAGATCGGCACTGCCGCAGCCTTCAAGATTGTCAATCAACTGCTGGCCGGAGTGCACATCGCCGCCGCCTGCGAGGCGTTGGCCTTCGCCAAAAAGCTGAACCTCGATCTCGCCAAGGTGCACGAGGTGATTTCGCGCTCGGCCGGCAGCTCGTGGATGTTTCAGAACCGCGGCGCGCACGTGGTCGAGGGTGATTATGCGCCGCGCAGTGCGGTCGAGATCTTCGTCAAGGATCTCGGCATTGTCGAAGACATCGCTCGCGCCGAGCGTTTTCCCGCGCCGCTCGCCGGCACCGCGCTGCAGCTCTTTTTGATGACCGCAAGCGCAGGGATGGGACGTGATGATGACGCGTCTGTCGCTCGACTCTATGCCAAAATCGCCGGTCTCGAGCTCCCCGGCGGCACCGCCGAGCCTTAGCGATCGACCGCCGCCGCAGCTCTCTTTCCCTATGGGTTCCGAGCGTTTCGTCAATCGGCCTACCAGATTGATCGATCGGCGGTGCGATTCGGCCAACAGATAGGGACCTGCGGCAACATCGCACCCACCAGGCAAAGCTTCATCGAACAACGGGCAAGCCCGCCGCCAATGTCGTCATCTCCAGGCGGTCAGTGCCATTTTCCCTTGTCGATGCGATGCCTGATGCTTCCCATGCACAACCCGTCGTAGTTGTTCGGTTCCGATCCGGCCGAAGCGTTCGAGGCAGTCAAGGCAAAGGCGCGCGATCAAGGCAAAGGCCAATCGGGCCGAGAATCATGGCTTCGTCTGGCTCCCGGTGATGAACCACTGATCGAGGCCCCAGGATTACCCGACATTTCGGGGTGACCGCGCAACGGTCGCTTGGTGGACGATTCGGGCTATAGTGCCTGCTGGCGGGCAAGCATCGACATCCCGGGGCGGAGGACACGAGAAATGAGTCTCACGCTGGAAGAAGCCAATCGCATCCTTCGGGGCGCCTTGGCAAAAGCACAGGAGCTAAACATCAGGATCAGCGCCGCGGTCTGTGATGCCGGCGGCCGGCCGGTCGCATTTCAACGCATGGACAACGCGATATGGGCAAGTGCCTATGCCAGCCAGGGCAAGGCCGTCGCCTCGGCTGCGTTCGGCCGTCCGAGCGGCGAGATGGCGGATCGCGCCGACCAGCCAACCCCGCGCGGGGTTGCCGCGGCGGAGGGCGGCCACATAATCATGGGCCAGGGAGCGGTTCCGATCATACGCAATGGTGTCGTCGAGGGTGCCTGTGGCGTCAGTGGCGGCACCGGGCAGCAGGACGAAGATTGCTCCCGCGCCGGCGTTGCGCAGTTGTAGGCCGTAGCTGACGCGCAACAGCCGCGATCTCGCAGCCTGGTTGAGCAATTCGACAACCGAGCCGGCCGCGATCCGCTGGCTGCTGCGCTGGGCCGGGGCTGTGCACAGGAACTCATGAACGATGCGTGCCGCCGGACTGCCAGTCTAAGCGCGCCGGGCTTGCTGACGGGTTCGGGTCGGAGTAGCTCGATCTCGCCCCCGCTTCACGCGCTCCGAAATTGGCCAAATGCTCGAATGCGCATATTGCTCACCGCGGCGTTCAAGCCGGGCGGCGCGCGGCGACGAGAAAGATGGTGGCGGGCAGGTGGAGCGGGCCGGAACCGGCTTCGGCGGCAAAGGCTGCCGCGATTTCGCGGGCGATGATCTGGCGGGTTGCTTCGGTCGGCTGCTTCTCTTCGATCAGCCTCGCCGTCGGCCCCATGGCCAGCGCCTGGCGGGCTTCCTCCTCGGCGCTGCCGCCGATGATCGTCGGATGTGCGCGGTCGACCGTGATCTCGGCGAACCCGGCCGCCGTGAGAATCCCGTGAATATAGCCGGGGTCGGCAAAGGCGAGCGGGCTCGGCTCGTGAGCGGGATGTGGCGCCGTCGGCCCGAGATGGCGCAGTGCCACGTCGTAGGACATCAGCCAGTGCCGGTTCTCCGCGAGCGGCCCCCAACAGGCGAACACGAGGCGCCCGGCTGATTTCAGCGCGCCGCCGATATTGCGAAAAGCCGCCACTGGGTCGGCGAAGAACATGACGCCCATGCGCGAGGTCGCGAGATCGAACGCGCCTGGTTCGAAGGCGAACACCTGCGCGTCGCCGAGAAACAATGCGACATTGCGCAGCCCGCGCTCGCCGACCCGCTGTCGCGCAGCGCCGAGCATCGGCTCCGAAATGTCGACCGCGACCACCCGCCCTTGCTCGCCGACCGCGGCGGCGAGCGGCAGGGTCAAGGCGCCGGTGCCGCAGCCGATTTCGAGCACGCTCTCGCCGCCGGCGAGGCCCAGGCGCGCCAGCAGTAATGCGAGGCTCTCCTGGTTGCGCCGTTCCCTGAACCCCGGGGCGGCGACCCAGCGCGGCCCGGCGACCGTATTCCAATAGCGCCGCTGTTCCGCATTTGCATCGCGAGCGTCTTCGGCCATTTCGCAAGATCCTCCCGTTTCAGCCCGAATTTTCGCTGTCGGCATCGCGCCACCAACCTGTTGGCCTGGTGGGCCGATCCACGAAACGCTTGGGAACCATGCGTTTCGATCGGACCACTATGAGCCGGCAACCAGGGATCGGTCGATCATTCTCCGACCGGTCGGGGCGCGGAGCCGGCAGCGGCGAGACGGCGCTTCGCTTCCTCATACAGGTCCGGCGGCAGCGGGCCTTGCCGCAGGATGTCGAGATTGGTCCGCAGATGCGCCGGGTTGATCGTGCCGACGATGGTCGTGTCCAGATCCGGGTTGGTGAAGGTGAAGCGCAGGATGAACTCCATCGGGGTCATGCCGTCGAGCAGATCATCGAGATGCGCTTGACGCCAGCGTTCCCACTGCAGCCCCGCCTGTTTCCCTTCGGTTGGCGCTCCTTTTGCCGCGCCGCCGCGAATGACGATGCCGGCACCCTGCCGGGCGGCAGCGGCGATCGCCGCTTCATGCTCGCGCTCGACCGCCGAATAGGGGATCTGAAAGACATCAAAAACCCCCATGGCAATATGGTTCGGCAAATGGGGGAAGGTGCCGGACATGCCGATAAACCGCACCTTGCCGGCCGCTTTGAGCTCCAGCAGCGCATCGAGCGCGCCGTGCTCCTCCAAGGTCTGCCGGGACGGCGAGGAGTGGAACTGCACGACATCGAGATAATCGGTCTTCATCCGCGCCAGGCTTTGTTCCACCCCGGCCACGACATTCTCGCGGGTGAAGACGTGCGCGCTGCGCTGGCCGCGCGGCGCCGTCGGCGCGCCGACCAGACAGCCGCATTTGCTGGCTAGATAATATTCGGCGCGGCGATGCGCGATATAGCGGCCGATCCGCTCTTCGCTCACCCCGTAATCGATCGAGGTGTCGATGTAATTGATGCCGGCATCGAGCACGGCGTTGAGGATGGCTTCGGCCTGTTCCTCGGTGGTGTCGCGGGCGCGCGGGGCGCCGCGCAGCTCCATCGCTCCATAGCCCAGGGTCGTGACCTGGAGTCCCGTCCGCCCGAGCTCTCGTGTCGCTACGGCCATTCTCGTCCTCCACTCGCGAGATCGGCCCGATCCTAAACCGTCGCCGGCGGGTCGAGGAACGCTGATCTTCAGGCGCGCATAACGCTGCCGGCCGATCGCGAAGACGTCTCGGCTTAGCCTCGCCCCGGTGGCGCAAACGGCTCCGATTTCCGCTTTTTCTTCTAGCGGGATATTTCTTGGGATATGACGTTCGTGGGCCACGGGAGGTGAGCATGGTTCATCTGGTTTTGCGGGATCGGGTTCGGGCAGCGGCGAGAGGCAAGCCGCACCATCGCCGGCAGCTTTTGCAGGGCCTGGCGATGGCTGTCGTCGCCATGGCGTGGGTTGCCTCGCCGCCTCCGGCGCTGGCGGCGGGCACCGTCAGCGTGCTGTATGCCGGCTCGCTGGTGAATTTGATGGAGCACGGCATCGGGCCAGCCTTTGACAAGGCGAGCGGCGATCAGTTCCAAGGTTATCCGGGCGGCTCCAAGCTGCTCGCCAACCAGATCAAGGGCAAGCTCCGTCAAGGCGACGTCTTTATCAGCGCCAACCCCGCGGTGAACGAGGGCCTGATGGGCCCGGCGAAGGGCAGCTGGGTCAGCTGGTATGTCAGATTTGCCCAGTCGCCGCTGGTCCTCGGCTATAACCCGAACAGCCGGTTTGCCGCGGACTTCAAATCGAAGCCCTGGTATCAGGTATTGACGGAGCCGGGGCTTCGCATCGGGCGCACCGATCCGAAGCTCGATCCGAAGGGAGCGCTGACCGTGGCGCTGATGAACAAGGCCGCGACTTACTACAAGATGCCAGACTTGGCGCAACGTGTGCTCGGGGCACCGGAAAATCCGGCGCAAGTTCTGCCCGAAGAAGAACTGGTCGGCCGGTTGCAGTCGGGCCAGCTCGATGTCGGTTTCTTTTACTCGACCGAGACCGCGAGTGCGAAGATCCCCACTGTCCAGCTGACGGCGGCGATCACCCCGAAAGCGGTCTACACGGCAACGATCCTGCGCGGCGCGCCCAATCCGCGGGGTGCGGTCAGCTTCATCACCTTCCTGCTCGGTCCGCAAGGCAAGAGAACGATGGTCGAAAACGGGCTCGACGTTGAAAAACCGGTTCTTGCCGGGAGCATGAGTTCCGTGCCGTCGCAGATCCGCGGGCTCGCCGATCAGAGCAGGTGACGCGGCGTATTCCAGCGCCGCTGCCGTGGCTTGCCGGCCTGCTGGCAATCTATCTTGTGGCACCGCTGGCCGCCGGCATCCAACAGGTCTGGTTTGCCGATTGGCGCTCGGTCGATTTCGCGTCGCTCGCCCGCGCCTGCGCCACCTCGCTCGGCAGTGCGACCGTAGCGACCGGGGTCATCGCACTCGGCGGCATCCCGCTTGGCTATCTGCTGGCACGGCTGCCGGGGCGGGCGACGGCGATCGTCGGGTTTCTGGTCCAACTGCCGCTCGCCCTGCCGCCGCTGACGAGCGGCATCCTGTTGCTGTTCCTGGTCGGCTATGACGGCTGGCTCGGTCATCTGTTCGGCGCCGCGCTGACCGATTCGTTCGTTGGCATCGTGCTCGCCGAAGTGTTTGTCGCCGCACCCTTTTTGATCATTGCGGCGCGGTCGTCCTTCGCCGCGATGGATGCGGTGCTCGAAGGGGTCTCCGCCACTCTCGGACGCGGCCCGATCGAGACGTTCTTTCGCGTCAGTCTGCCGATCGCTCGGCCGGCGATCGCTGCCGGGCTGTTGTTGTCGTGGCTGCGCGCTTTTGGCGAGTTTGGTGCGACCGTAATGGTCGCCTACCACCCTTATTCGCTTCCGGTCTACACCTACGTCGCTTTTGGTGCGCAGGGCCTGCCGGCGATGCTGCCGATCCTGTTGCCGACCCTGTTGCTGGCGGTATTGGCGCTAGTGTTCAGCCAGACCCTCGGCCGCCAACCGCATCCATCGACCAGAGCGCGGCCGCGGCGATCCAAGCACATTGCCGGAAGCTCTCGTCGCACCGCACCCGCCGGGCCGGTGGAGAGCAATCCGGGGCTGACCTTAAGCCTGGCAAAGCGCCTCGGCGATTTCCGGCTGACGGTCGATTGGGCACCGCAATCGCGTCGGCTGGCGATTATCGGCCCCTCCGGCTCGGGAAAGTCGCTGACCTTGCGCCTGATCGCCGGTCTCGCCGCTGCCGATCGGGCGGTGATCACCGTTTGCGGCAAGGAATTGGCGCATCTCCCCGCCGCCGAACGGTGGGTCGGGTATGTCCCGCAGAATTATGGTCTCTTTCCGCATCTGACGGCAACCGAGCAACTGGGCTTTCCGCGTGGGGCTGACCCCGCTGCTGCCCGGTACTGGGTCGAGCGTCTCGGTCTTGCCGGTCTCGAACAGCGCTATCCGGCCGAATTGTCGCTCGGCCAGCAGCAGCGCGTTGCGTTGGCGCGAGCTTTGGTGCGCCCGGCGCTCCTGTTGTTGCTCGATGAACCGTTTTCGGCGCTCGACGCGCCGCTGCGTGCGCGGCTGCGGTCCGAATTGCTGGATTTGCAGCGGGACATCCGGTCAACAACGATCCTTGTCACCCATGACCCCGACGAAGCTGCGCTACTTGCCGATGAGCTGCTTGTGATCGAGGATGGCCGGGTGTTGCAGTCTGGTCTGACCGCCGAGGTGTTCGCGCGGCCGGCCGGTGAACACGTCGCCCGCTTGCTCGGGAGCGAGAACGCAGCCGACGGCCTGGCGATCGGCGAACATCAGATCGCGATCGGCGCGGGTGTGGTCCTCGACATCGCCGGGCCGGCTCTCCCGCTCGATCTTCGGGTCGGCTGGGCAATCCCGGCGAGCGGTGTCCGGATCTGCAGCAGCGGGCGCTATCAGGCCCGCATCGAGAATGTTGTCCCGTTGGGGAACGCCTACCGGGTCGTGCTTCGCCTCGGCGACGCTGATATCGCGAGCATTCAAAGCCGGCCGGACTGGATCGACGGCCTGTCTTGCCGCCTCGACATCGATCCCTACGCGGTACGCGTCTGGCCGCGGTAATCCTCTTCTCACTCCCGATTTTCTTAAGCTTTCACCGAACAGCCAGCGGTCAAAAAGGCAATGGCGGTGGGGCCGGGATCCTGCAAAGATCAGGCTCCGGTCAGCCCCGAAGAGCGGGTCCTCCGGAAAAGATTTGTGGCCGCCCAGCAGGGCCCAAGCTGTTCGAGAGCCTAAATTCGTGAGCCAGACGACGCGCATAGTGGACTGCTCGGCTCAGGACTTCCTTGAAGCCTGGTGGCGGGGGAAGGCTGGGCCGGTTCCATGCGGCGGGTGCACGGCGTGTTGCTATTACGCGGGGATCCCGGTGGACGCGAAGCGCGACCGGCGGCGTTTGCCCCACCTGCTCACCGAACGCGACGCCGATGGCGGATTGGTGCTGCGACGGCGCGCGGACGGGGCCTGCATTCACCTGGGGGAACGGGGCTGCACGGTATACGAGCAGCGGCCCGCGGTTTGCCGCAACTTCGATTGCCGCGCCTTCGCGGCGATGGGCATCGTCGAACGCTGCGGCCCCGACCAGGAGATCCCGAATTGGGAGTTTCTTGGAAAATAACCAGGGATGTGCGGAAGATGGCCGCGCATCGCCGAGGGCTCACTCCCGCCGTGCCACCGCTACACCCGTCATCAGCGCGAACGGGCCATGTGCACTGCGCGCCTCACTGCACCTCGGTCTAACCATGCCGCTTTTGCAGTGAACGTGCAGCACGGTTCTGACCGCCGCCGGTATCCTTCGGTCTTCTGCGGTTAGCACTCAATGCGGAGCCCTGGCGTTCGCCAGCCCGCGGGGATGCGCTCGTTGCCGGCGGCTCGCGTGGCGCGATCCAACCGCTGTGCACGGGTCCGGTCGGTTCGGCACGGGCCCCGAGTGATCGGACAGCCCGCCGCATAACCTTCTCGATATCGCGTAAATAGGGGCGCTCCTCATCGCTGCATAGGGAGATCGCGGTTCCAGCCGCACCGGCACGTGCGGTTCGACCGATCCGGTGGACATAATCTTCCGGGACATTCGGCAGTTCGAAGTTGATCACATGCGACACGCACTCGACATCGATGCCACGCGCGGCGATGTCGGTGGCCACCAATACCCGGCTGCGGCCCGCGCGGAAACCGGCGAGCGCGCGTTCGCGCTGCGGCTGCGATTTGTTGCCGTGAATCGCAATGGCGTCGATGCCGGCGCCGACGAGGTGCCGCACGACCCGGTCCGCTCCGTGTTTGGTCCGGGTGAAGACGAGCACCCGGGCGAATGACGGGTCCCCGAGGAGGGTCGTCAGCAGTTCGCGTTTTTCGGTGCTCGCGACAAAGATGACGCCCTGATCCACGAGGTCGACCGTCGTCGCGGTCGGCGCCACCGCCACCGTCACCGGGTCATCGAGGTATTCCTGCGCCAACATCGCCATCGGCCGAGGCATGGTGGCCGAGAACAGGAGTGTCTGCCGCCGCGGCGGCAGCAGCTTTGCGATGCGCTTCAGCGCATGGATAAAGCCGAGGTCGAGCATTCGATCGGCCTCATCGAGAACGAGGACCTCGACGGTCGACAGCACGAGGGACTTGCGGTCGATCAAATCGAGCAGGCGCCCCGGCGTGGCAACCAGGATGTCGACCCCCGGCAGCAGGCGTCGCTGCTGCGGCCCGATCGGAACCCCGCCAAAAACAGCCGCTACGGAAAGCGAGGTACCGCGGCCATAGGTACGGAAGCTTTCGACGATTTGGGTCGCCAGCTCTCGAGTAGGACCGAGCACAAGGGCTCGGCACCCACGAGGCGGTGTCGCACGCGGCGGCTCGGAGAGGCGCTGCAGCATGGGCAACGCAAAGGCGGCGGTCTTGCCGGTGCCGGTCTGGGCAATGCCGCACAGATCGCGACCGCTGAGGACTGTTGGAATGGCCTGGGATTGGATTGGGGTCGGTGCCGTATACCTCTCAGCCGCAAGGGCGCGGAGAATCGGGGCCGAGAGGCCGAAATCAAGAAAACTGGACAAAACGGGAGCCTCTTCAGGACAACGGGGGGCCGCAGAGGTGCATGCGTGTCGCCACATGCACATCGCGAGTCGGAGACGACCCGCGTGACGAGGGCTGTCGGATGGGAGCAGGGGATGAAGACCGAACTCGGATCCCGCCAGACGGCAAGATCGCTCACGCACCCGGTCACGTGGCTCCAAACCGGAGCACGAACACTGCTTCTGTCATATACCTGCTGGGCCGCTCACGATCAAGATGCTCGGCCCCAATGCGCAGCGGCGACGCAAACCCGGTATTGGCACGGGCCCAGGGCATCGAAAGCGCCGGGAGATGATCACGGTTCGGCCGTTTCGTCGGGCCCGGGCTGATCGAGCTTGGGGCGATCATCGGCATGCGCGATCCGTTGTCGTGCCAATTCGAGCCACGGCTCGCGAACCACCCGGCCGCGTCTGGCCCAGGGCGCGCCATCTGGATCGCTCGCTTCGTAGAGCGCTTGCGCCAATTCCTCTACCGAGCGCTGCGCTTGTTCTCCTGCCACTACCAAACCTTTCGTCAGATTATGTCTTATCGGAAGTCTGCTGCCGTTGTGGTCGAACCCGGCGGATCGGACAATCGGGCGAGTTCGGCAAATACCCTGGCAGTCGGCTCCCGGGCAGTCAGCTCCCGGCGCCGCGGACCCTGCGCTTCGCGGGTGACAGCGAGGAACTGGATCACATATCGCACCTTTGCAGCAATCTCGGGCCGGGTTGCGGCAGCCTCGGGCCAAGCCGGCGCTGGCGCGGCGAGAGCATGGCGCACGAATTCGTCCTGGCGGCGATGCAAAGCGGCCTGACCGATCTGGACCTCGTAGAGGCGCTCCTTGCGGAGGTGCCGGCGCAGCCCGGTCGATTTCTGAGCAGCCATGCCGCGATGCTTGTCGAATTCAATTGGGGCAAGCGATACCGATTTCAATGCCCGTGCTGGCTATTTCATGGAGTATTTCAATTTCATGACCCCGATCGGCGAGCGTGAAGGCACGTTCCGCGAGATGACGCGGCGGCGAGCCTACGAGAAGCCATCGGAAACTCTGCCCTCATCCAAAGCCGCTACGCGCAGTCAGTCACTATATCGGCGACCGCCCCGTTGAGGCACCAGCCTCAATGGGCGGCCTTGCTCAAGCCGATGGAGCCGGTCGCAGCAGCAGCGCCGGCAACGGATCAGACCGAGAGGTGCCGCCGCACTGCCGCCTCGTCGAGCTCCTCGCGGCGCCCGGACAGCACGATGTCGCCGCGGTCCATCACCGCGATCGTCTGCGCCAGATCGCGCGCAAAATCGTAGTATTGCTCGACCAGCACGACCGCGATGCCACCGCGTTCGCGCAGCAGCTCGATGACGCGCCCGATTTCCTTGATGATGCTCGGCTGGATGCCCTCGGTCGGCTCGTCGAGCAGCAAAAGCCGCGGCCGCATCACCAGCGCGCGGGCGATCGCGAGCTGCTGCTGCTGTCCGCCCGACAGGTCACCGCCACGGCGGCGCAGCATGCCGTGCAGCACCGGAAACAGCTCGAACACGTCGTCGGGGATGTGGCGGGCGGCGCGCGGCAGCACCGCAAAGCCGATCTCCAGATTTTCCCGCACGGTCAACAGCGGGAAAATGTCGCGGCCCTGCGGGACCCAGGCGATGCCGCGGCGGGCGCGCTCGTAGCTTGGCAGCCCGGCAATGTCGGCGCCTTCCCAGCGGATTGTGCCGGCGCGGATCGGGTGGACGCCGACGATCGCCCGCAGCAGGCTCGTCTTGCCGACGCCGTTGCGTCCGAGCAGACAGGTCACGGCGCCGGCCTCGGCGGTCAGGCAGACCCGTCGCAGCGCGATCGCCGCACCGTAATAGAGATCGACATTCGCGACTTCGAGCATTCAGCGTCCCAGATAGACCTCGATCACCCGCGGATCGGTGCTGACATGATCGATCGACCCCTCGGACAGCACTCGACCCTCGTGCAATACCGTCACCTTGACGCCGAGCGCCCGCACGAAGGCCATGTCGTGCTCGACCACGACGACGGTGCGGGTCCGGTTGATCGCGCGCAGCAATTCGGCCGTCTGCGCCGTTTCGGCGTCGGTCATGCCGGCGACCGGCTCGTCGACCAGCAGCAATTGCGGCTCCTGCGCGAGCAGCATGCCGATTTCCAGCCACTGCTTCTGTCCGTGCGACAGTTCGCCGGCGAGACGGTTGCGCTCGTAACCCAGCCGGATCGTCGTCAGGATCGCCTCGACCCGGTCGCGCTCGGACGCCGTCTCGCGCGCCCACAAGGCAAAGCGTGGGCTGCGGTCGCCCGCCAGCGCCAACAGCAGGTTCTCGCGCACCGACAGCGATTCGAATACGGTCGGCCGCTGGAACTTGCGGCCGATGCCGAGCCGGGCGATCGCCGGCTCGTCAAGCCTGGTTAGGTCGGTGTCGGCGCCGAACACGACGCGCCCCGAATCCGGCCGGGTCTTGCCGGTGATGACGTCCATCATCGTCGTCTTGCCGGCGCCGTTGGGACCGATCACCGCCCGCATCTCGCCCGGTTCGATCACGAGCGACAGCTGGTTCAGCGCCTTGAAGCCGTTAAAGGCGACGGTGACGCCGTCGAGACAGAGCAGGGTGTCGTCGTTCATCCCGCGGCCTCCCGCGCCGCCGATTCGGCAGCCGCGGCGGCGCCCGGCTCGGCTGCCGGTCCACCCGCCTCTGCTGTTGCGGTGGCGACCCGGTGCCCGGCGAACAGCCCGATGATCCCGCGCGGCATGAACAGCGTCACAAAGATGAACAGCGCCCCGATCGCGAACAGCCAGATCTCAGGGAGGGCGCTTGTCAGCCAGGTCTTGCCGAGATTGACCAGCACCGCGCCGAGAATGGCGCCAGACAACGTGCCGCGGCCGCCGACCGCGACCCAGATCACCGCTTCGATCGAATTGGCGGGAGAGAATTCGCTCGGATTGATGATCCCGACCTGCGGCACGTAAAGTGCCCCGCCGATCGCCGCGATCACCGCCGAGACCACCCAGGCCGTCAGCTTGTAGGTTTCCGGGCGATAGCCGAGAAAGCGGGTGCGCGGCTCCGAGTCGCGCACTGCCACCAGCACCTTGCCGAAGCGCGAGCGGGTCATCGCCCGCGCGAGCAGGAACGCCGCCGAGAGCGCCCCGGCGCTGACCAGCATCAACCCGACCGAAGTGGCCTCGCGGTTGAGCGGAAAGCCGAGGATGTCCTTGAAATCGGTCATCCCGTTGTTGCCGCCGAACCCCATCTCGTTGCGGAAGAAGGCCAGCATCAGGGCATAGGTCAGCGCCTGGGTGATGATCGACAGGTAGACTCCGGAGACCCGCGAGCGGAAGGCGAACCAGCCGAACACCGCCGCCAGCAGCCCCGGCACTGCCACCACCATCGCCAGGGCAAACCAGAAATGGTCGAATCCGTACCAGTACCAGGGCAGTTGCTTCCAGCCGATGAAGACCATGAAATCGGGCAGTATCGGATTGGCGTAGACGCCGCGCGCGCCGATCTCCCGCATCAGGTACATGCCCATGGCGTAACCGCCGAGCGCAAAGAACGCGGCATGGCCGAGCGTCAGGATGCCGACATAGCCCCATACCAGGTCGACGGCCAGCGCCAGGATCGCGTAGCACAGATACTTCCCGACCAGCGATACGACGAAGTCCGAGACGTGCAATGCGCCAGCCGCCGGCAATGCGAGGTTCAGAACCGCAATCAAGGCGGTCCCGCCGAGCACCGCGGCGAGTGTCGCGACGGTCGTCCGGTCGACTGGCATCACGCCTCCACCGCCCGCCCCTTGACCGGGAACAACCCGCGCGGCCGGCGCTGGATGAACAGGATCAGCAGGACCAGCACCAGGATCTTGCCGAGCACCGCACCGGCAAATGGTTCGACGAGTTTGTCGATGACGCCGATGGCGAGGGCGCCAAAGACGGTGCCCCATAGGTTGCCGACGCCGCCGACCACGACGACGAGAAAACTGTCGATGATGTAATTCTGGCCGAGATTGGGGCTGACATTGTCGATCTGCGAGAGTGCCACTCCGGCGATCCCGGCGATTCCCGAGCCGAGTCCGAAGGTCAGCGCGTCGATCCAAGGCGTCCTGATGCCCATCGCCGCGGCCATGCGCCGGTTCTGCATCACCGCGCGGATGCTGCGCCCGAGCCCGCCGCAGCGCAGCGCCGCCATCAAGAGGCCGAGCACCAGCGCCGCGAACACGATGATCCACAGCCGGTTCACCGTCAGGGTCAGCCCGCCGACCATCAGCGAACCGCTCATCCACGCGGGCGAGGCGACATCCTGGTTGGTCGGACCGAAGATGCTGCGCACCGCTTGCTGCAGAATGAGGCTGAGCCCCCAGGTCGCAAGCAGGGTTTCCAGCGGGCGGCCGTAAAGAAAGCGGATCAGCAGCCGCTCGATCAGCATCCCGAGCGCGCCGGCGACGAGAAAGGCTGCCGGCACCGCCAGCAGCAGGCCGATCCCGGCGAATGTCGGGGCGACGGCCGCGATCAGTTGCTGCACGACAAAGGTTGTGTAGGCGCCGATCATCACCATCTCGCCATGCGCCATGTTGATGACGCCCATGACTCCGAACGTGATGGCGAGCCCGGCGGCGGCGAGCAGCAACACGGCGCCGAGGCTCACGCCGTAATAAATATTCTCGACCAGCCCCCAGAGTTGCAGCCGGCGGTCGATGTCGTGCACCGCCGCCGCGATCGCCGCCGCGACGGGCGGCGGTTGCCCTCGCAAGGATGCGAGCAGGCTGCGCGTCGACAGGTCCGATCGCCGCGCCAGCTCGTGCACCGCAGCGAGCCGCGCCGCGACACTGCCGCCGCCGGATTTCAACAGCGCCGCGGCGCGCGCCGCGTGCAGCACTTGCGCCACGGCTGGATCGCGCTCCTGCGCCAGCGCCCGTTCGATCAGCGGCAACGCGCCCGGATCGCTCGATTGATAGAGCGCTTCGGCCGCCCGGCGTCGCACATCCGAGTGCGGTGAGAACAGATCGAGCGCACCCATCGCGGTTCCGAGGGCGTCTCGCACCGTATCGTTAACGATGATCCGCCGCAGATCGACTGGCGCCGGAGTGGAGACCGAGGTGCCGGTGCGGGCGTTGACGAAGCCCCGCGCGGTGCGGATATAAAGCGGCGCGTCCGGCCGCGGCCAGCGCCAGGTGTAGAGCCGACCGTCGCGCAACGCGTTGATCACCGCGGCGGCGCGCGGACTGCCGGTGACGGCGAGCGCCCGCACGCCTTGCGCCACCACGTCGAAATTGCTGGCGGCGATGTCCGCGAAGGGATCGCCGGCGGCGGCACGCACCGCCCCCGGCAGCAAGAGTGCCAGCACCACCAGCGCGCAACGCAGCCATCCGCAGCGCAAACGCCGCCGCCCCTCAGGGGCGCCATGGCGGCCCATCGCAATCACGCCTTATGTCTGGCGCCCAGGCATTTGCCGGCGACGACGTCGTAGCTGCCGCACGACATTGGCGGCAGCCAGTCGCCGATCAGGTTTTTGCTCTCCGGCAGATAGGGCGACCACGGCTGTGCCACGACGAGGCCCGGCGTCTGCCACACCACGTTGAACATGCCGTTCCCCTGGATCTCGCCGATCAATACCGGCTTGGTCAGGTGATGGTTCGGCATCATCGTCGCGTAATCGCCCGAGAGGTTCGGGTGCGCGACCCCGATCATCGCGTCGATGACCGCATCGTGATCGGTGGTGCCGGCCTTCTCGACCGCCTTCACCCACATATTGAAGCCGATGTAGTGCGCCTCCATCGGGTCGTTGAAGACGCGCTTGTCGTTGTTGACGAACTTCTTGAAGGCGGCGACGATCTCTTTGTTGGCCGGGGTGTCGACGCTCTCGAAATAGTTCCACGCCGCCAGGTGGCCAACGAGCGGCTTGGTGTCGATGCCGGCGAGTTCCTGCTCGCCGACGCTGAATGCCACCACCGGGATGTCGGTCGCCTTGATGCCCTGGTTGCCGAGCTCCTTATAGAACGGCACATTGGCGTCGCCGTTGATTGTCGATACGACGGCAGTCTTCTTGCCGGCGGAGCCGAACGCCTTGATTTTCGCAACCTCGGCCTGCCAGTCGGAATAACCGAACGGCGTATAATTGATCATCATGTCGGTCGGGCCGACGCCCTTCGACGTCAGATAAGCTTCGAGGATCTTGTTGGTCGTGCGTGGGTAGACGTAATCGGTGCCTTCCAAGACCCAGCGCTTCACCCCGGCCTGTTGCATCAGGTAGTCGACCGCCGGGATCGCCTGCTGGTTCGGTGCTGCCCCGGTGTAGAACACGTTGCGGCTGCACTCCTGGCCCTCATATTGCACGGGGTAGAGGAGGATGCCGTCCAATTCCTCGAACACCGGCAACACCGATTTGCGCGACACCGAAGTCCAGCAGCCGAACACCGCCGCCACCTTGTCGACCGACAGCAGCTGCTTGGCCTTCTCGGCGAACAGCGGCCAGTTGGAGGCGGGGTCGACCACCACCGGTTGGAGCGGGCGACCCATGACGCCGCCCTTTTTGTTCTGCTCGGCGATCAGCATCATCATCACGTCTTTGAGCGGCGCTTCGCTGATCGCCATCGTGCCGGACAGCGAGTGCAGGATGCCGACCTTGATCGGCCCGGTCTCGGGGGTCGCGGGTGCCGCCTTGGCCCGCGGCACCAGGTCGGGCAGTGCGGTGAGCCCGGATGCGGTCGCGGCGAGCCCGGCGCCGAGCAGGGCGAGCCGGCGGCGGTCGATGATGAGTTTTTCGGATGACATGAGGTGCTCCCCGTTCTTGCTTGGTGGCACGCCGCGAGGCGGCAACGCACTCGGCGGGAGAGCGCAAGATGCCGCTCCCGAACGGTGCGGGTGCAAGTACGATGCCACCCGGCACCCGTTTGCTTTCGCTCGCGGCCAAAGGTCGGATCGGCGAGAGGGTCGGGTCAACCCGGGATTCGGCCTTGTCGGAACTGACCAAATTTCAGCGCTTGCCTATGATTTAGGCATGAGAAGGCGTGTCCCGGGATCGGCTGCTGCGCGCGCGCCAGCCCGCAGCGGCCGCGCGAGAGATCGATTTCGCTTTGCCGGCAGACATGGCACCGGCAGACATGGCACCGGCAGACATGGCACCGGCAGACATGGCACCGGCAGACATGGCAGAACAGCATCGATGATCGGTGTGAGCACGCAACAAGCGGTACGGGCCGCTACCTCTTCCATCCCCGCGTTCGAGCGCGGGCGTGGCGCGGCCGAGATTGGTTTTGCCTGCGATCCGGGCGGCGCGACGGTCCTCGCCCATCTCTATCAGCAGGCGCCGTGCCGGGTGCTGTTCCCCCGCCCCGAACCGGGCGAACCGCTGGTCGCGGCGTTGCTGACCACCTCGGGCGGTCTCGCCGGCGGCGACACGATGCGTATCGAGGTCGTGCTGCAGCACCGCGCCGCTGCAACGATCGCAACCCCGGCGGCCGAAAAGATCTATCGCTCGCTCGGCCCGGATACCTGCGTTTCGATCGCGTTGCGGCTCGCCGACGAGGCCTGGGGCGAGTGGCTGCCGCAGGAGACGATCCTGTTCGACGGGGCACGACTGCGTCGCCGGTTGACGCTCGACCTGGCGCGGGCGTCCCGGCTCCTCGCCTGCGAGATGCTGATCTTCGGGCGCTCCGCGCGCGGCGAGCGCTTGACGTATGGCCGATTGTTAGACACTTGGTCAGTGCGCCGGGAGGGACGGCTGCTGTGGGCCGATGCGCTCCTGCTCGATGGTGACATCGGGGCGCGGCTCGACGACCCGCACGCCTTTGCTGGCGCCGCGGCGTTGGCGACCGCATTCTATGCCGGCCCCGATGCGGCGGCTCTGCTCCCGGAGGCACGTGCGCTCGCCGACGGGGCGGCGAGCCTGGTCGGCGGGGTGCTGCTCGCCCGCTTCCTCGGTGCCGACGCCGCTGCCGTGAGGAGTGCGCTGGTCCGCTGCCTTGTCGGCCTGCGCCGGGCGCTCGGCCGGAATGCGCGCCTGCCGCGTTTGTGGAGCCTGTGAGGAGAAAAGCGATGCGCCTCAGCCCGCGCGAAAAGGACAAGCTGTTGGTGGCGATGGCGGCGCAGGTGGCGCGCCGGCGCTTTGAACGCGGCGTCAAGCTCAACTATCCCGAGACCGTCGCATTGATCACCGATTACGTCGTCGAGGGGGCGCGCGACGGCCGCTCGGTTGCCGAATTGATGCGCGACGGCGCGAGCGTCCTGAAACGCGACCAAGTTATGGAAGGCGTCCCGGAAATGATCCGCGACATCCAGGTCGAGGCGACCTTTCCGGACGGCACCAAGCTCGTCACCGTGCATCAGCCGGTGCGTTGAGGAGCGGCGATGATCCCGGGAGAGATCGAAACCGTGCCGGGCGATATCGAGCTCAATGCCGGATGCGAGACCGTGGCGCTCGAGGTCGCCAACACCGGCGATCGCCCGATCCAGGTCGGCTCGCATTATCATTTCTTCGAGACCAACCGAGCGCTGTCCTTCGATCGCGACAAGACCCGCGGCTTCCGGCTCGACATTCCGGCGGGGACGGCATTGCGCTTCGAACCCGGCCAGACTCGCGCCGTCCAGCTCGTCGCCTATGCCGGCGCCCGCATCGTCCGCGGCTTTCGCGGCCTGGTCGAGGGCCCGCTCGCCGACCGCCCGGAGACGGAATGATGGCGACATCCATCTCTCGCCGGGCTTACGCCGACATGTTCGGCCCGACGACCGGCGACCGGGTCCGGCTTGCCGATACCGAGCTGTTTATTGAGGTGGAACAGGATTTTGCGACCCTTGGCGAGGAAGTGAAGTTCGGCGGCGGCAAGGTGATCCGCGACGGCATGGGCCAGAGTCAGAGGAGCCGCGCCGAGGGTGCGGTCGACACCGTCGTCACCAACGCGCTGATTCTCGACCATTGGGGCATCGTAAAAGCCGATATCGGCATCAGGGATGGGCGCATTGCCGGCATCGGCAAGGCCGGGAATCCCGACATCCAGTCCGGGGTTGATATCGTCATCGGGCCCGGCACCGAAGCGATCGCCGGTGAAGGCAGGATCGTCACCGCCGGGGCGATCGATGCCCACATCCATTTCATCTCGCCACAACAGGTGGACGAGGCGCTCTATTCGGGGGTGACGACGATGCTCGGCGGCGGCACCGGGCCGGCCGCCGGCACCGCGGCCACGACTTGCACGCCGGGGCCCTGGCACATCGCCTGCATGCTCGCCGCAGCCGAAGGTCTGCCGGTCAATCTCGGTTTTTTCGGCAAGGGCAACGCCTCGCAGCCGCAGGCTCTCGTCGAGCAGATCCTGGCCGGCGCCTGCGGCCTCAAGCTCCATGAGGATTGGGGCACGACCCCAGCGGCAATCGATTGCTGCCTCAATGTCGCCGACATCCACGACGTGCAGGTCGCGATCCATACCGACACGCTGAACGAATCCGGTTTTGTCGAGGATACGATTGCCGCCTTCAAGGGCCGCACAATCCATGCCTTCCACACCGAAGGCGCCGGCGGCGGGCACGCCCCTGACATCATCCGCCTCGCCGGCGAAGCCAACGTGCTGCCGTCCTCGACCAACCCGACGCGGCCCTACACGATCAACACCGTCGATGAACATCTCGACATGCTTATGGTGTGCCATCACCTCGACCCGCGGATCGCCGAGGACGTCGCCTTCGCCGAAAGCCGCATCCGACGCGAGACCATCGCCGCCGAGGACATACTGCATGATCTCGGCGCGTTCTCGATGATCTCCTCCGATAGCCAGGCGATGGGCCGGGTCGGTGAAGTGATCATCCGCACCTGGCAGACCGCCGACAAGATGAAGCGCCAGCGCGGCCGACTGCCGGGCGAAGATCGCAACGACAATTTGCGGGCCAAGCGTTATGTTGCCAAATACACGATCAACCCGGCGATCGCCCACGGCATCGCTCGGCATGTCGGCTCGCTCGAACCCGGCAAGCTCGCCGATCTGGTGATCTGGTCGCCGGAATTTTTCGGGGTCAAGCCCGACATGGTGTTGAAATGCGGAGTGATCGCGGCGGCGGCGATGGGCGATCCCAACGCCTCGATCCCGACGCCGCAGCCGGTGCATTACCGCCCAATGTTCGCCGCCTTTGGCGGCAACCTTGCGCACAGCTCGGTCACCTTCGTCAGCCAGGCGGCCTTGGCCGCCGGCATCGGCGAACGGCTCGGCCTGCAGCGCCGGCTGATTGCGGTCGCGGACACGCGTGGCAGCATCGGGAAGAAAAGCATGATCCACAACGATTTGACGCCGCAGATCTCGGTCGATCCCGAGACCTACGAGGTCCGTGCCGACGGGGTGCTGTTGAGCTGCGAACCCGCCAGGGAATTGGCAATGGCACAGCGCTACTTCCTGTTCTGAAGATGCTGCGCGCACGCTGCGTCTATCCGGCCGGAGCGTGGCCGCATACGGCCGCGCGCGGGGTGGTCAGCCTCGCCTATGACGACCGCCATCGCCGCCGCTGGAAGCTCGAAAGCGACCGTGGTGAAGCCTTTCTGCTCGACCTGCCGCAGGCGGTGGTGCTGCAAGACGGCGACGGCTTGGCTCTCGATGACGGCGGCTGGATCGCCGTCGCCGCCGCCTTCGAACCGCTGCTCGAAGTGACCGCGGCAAGCCCCGGCGAGCTGTGTCGGCTGGCCTGGCATCTCGGCAATCGCCACATCGCCGCGGCGATTGCGGCGGACCGCATCCTGATCCGCGACGATCATGTGATCGCTGCGATGCTCGGCGGGCTGGGTGCGCAGCTACGCCGCCGGGAGGCGCCGTTCACGCCGGAACGCGGCGCCTATGACGGTAGCCGCCACCCTCACCCGCACGCCCCTCACGATGACGATGATAATGACGGCGGCGACCCTGCGTGAAGCCGGGCTCTACCGGCTGTTGACCTGGTTGTCGCCGGCCTATCCTGTCGGCGCATTCAGCTACAGCCACGGGCTCGAAGCCGCTGTCGCAGCGGGGAGGGTCACGAACGGCGACAGCCTGCGGCATCACACGGAAACGGCGCTCGCTGCCGGCGGCGGCCGGGCTGAGGCGGCATTGCTGGCCGCCGCCTGGCAAGCGCTCGCCGCCGGCAACGCCGCGCGCCTCGACGCGGTCGCCGATCTTGCCGCCGCCTGGCGCGGCAGCGCCGAACTCGCACTCGAGAGTCTGGCCCAAGGCCGGGCGTTTCTGGCGACGACGCGCGCCGCCTGGCCACACCCGCTGCTCGACCGGGTCGCGCTTCGCCATGGCGGCGAGATCGCGCTGCCGGTCGCCATCGCCGCCGCCGCCGCCGCTCACTGCATCCCGCTGCCGGCGACACTCTTCGCCTATCTGCACGCCTTTGCCGCCAACCTCGTCTCCTCCGGGCTGCGACTGATCCCGCTCGGCCAGACCGAAGGGCAGAGGCTGATCGCGGCCTTGGAGACTGCCGTCGCGGCGGCGGTCGCGGCGGCGCTCGCGACACCGCTGGAGGCGACCGGCACGGCGGCACCGCTTGTCGAGATCGGTTCCATGCGGCACGAAACCCAAGAGACGAGGCTGTTCCGCTCATGAGCGACGCTGAATATGGTCCATTGCGGGTCGGCATCGGCGGGCCGGTCGGCTCCGGGAAGACGGCAATGATAGACCGCCTGTGCAAGTATTTACGCGGCGTCTACGAGATCGCCGTCGTCACCAACGACATCTATACGAAGGAAGACGCCGAGTTCCTGGTGCGCTCCGATGCGCTGCCTGCCGAGCGCATTCTCGGCGTCGAGACCGGCGGCTGCCCGCACACCGCGATCCGCGAGGACGCCTCGATCAACCTCGCCGCGGTGGCGCAAATGGCACGGCGCTTCCCCGCTCTCGACCTCGTCTTCATCGAATCGGGCGGCGACAATCTCGCTGCCACCTTCAGCCCCGAACTCGCCGACTTGACGATCTATGTCATCGACGTGTCGGCCGGCGACAAGATCCCACGCAAGGGCGGTCCCGGAATCACCCGCTCCGATCTGCTCGTCATCAACAAGATCGATCTGGCGCCACTGGTCGGCGCCAGCCTTGCTGTTATGGAATCCGATGCAAGGCGGATGCGCGGTACGCGCCCGTTCCTGTTCACCAACCTAAAGGAAAACCGAGGCGTCGCCGAGATCGCACGGTTTCTCGCCGATCAGGGCGGGCTCGCCTCGCACCCGCTGTTTCGGCCCGCCCCCGATGATAAGTGATCGGGGCGCCATGCCTCCCCAAGTTGTGGACCGCGGGAAGCCTGCGCCTCGAACCGACTGCCTATAAAATTCGCCGGCGACGAAACGAGTGGACCGCAGCTGAGCACAGCTCGGCTCGCCCGCAATCCGCGCTACGGGCGGGCATCAGCGTAGCGCAGCGTCCCGGCCGGTCTCGCCGCTGGGGCGCTGGCGTGCCCCGAGGCGTCATCCAGCCGAGTTTGGAATGCGGCCGTTCCTCGTTGTAATCACGCCGCCACGTTTCCAGTGCGGCGCGCGCGTGTGGCAACGAGCGGAACAGCGTCTCGTTCAAGAGCTCGTCGCGCAGCCGGCCGTTAAGCGCTCGATGAAGCCGTTCTGCTACGGCTTTCCCGGCGCGATGTAGTGCCAGCCGACGCCGGTCTCGTCCGCCCAGGAGAATGGCGTTCGAGGTCAGCTCGGTGCCGTTGTCGCTGACGATCGTCTGCGGACGCCGCCCGCGGCGGCGAATGGTGTCGTCCCGCTCGCGCGCTACGCGCCGGCCGGAGATCGAAGTGTCGGCGATCAGCGCCAGGCATTCGCGGGTGCAGTCGTCGACCACCGCCAGGACGCGGAAGCGCCGGCCGTTGGTCGGCTGGTCGGAGACAAAGTCGAGGTTCCAGCGCTGGTCGGCCACCAGCGGCGTCACCATCGGCCGCCTGGTCCCGCTCGCGCGCTTGCGACCGCCACGTCGGCGTACCGTGAGCTGCTCCTCGCGGTAAAGCCGCTGCACCCGCTTCCGGTCTCGGGATCAAGTACAGGGGCCGGCTCAAAGCCTTCGGCTCGGTCAACTTCACTGTCGACCAATTCGAAGCCGGCAGAATGTTCCGCGTCGACACTGATCCGATCGCCGGTCGCCTGACACATCGTTTTTGCGTCGTTCCTGACGGCAGTGGCGCTGTGGTCGACATCTGGTGGATGACGCCGGCAAAGGAGCGCTCAGCATTTGTGCGAGGCCTCTCGGATCGAACCAGCCCAGCCCGTGGGCTCTCCGAGACCGGCCATCGCGCCCTTTCCGACCATAGGAAGCCATAGTCACGTAGGTGATCATCAACGAACCCAGCGGGCCATGCGGGCGCCGCCGGCCGGGCCCTCTCCTGACAGGAATTGTCAGTCCGGCGCGGTAGATTTCCCAGCGGACAAACCACGTAACCTTGGAGGTTCAAAGGGCGTGGGAGCACGAGGGCGGCATTGTCCTCCACGCGAGATATGACGGTGATTTCGACCAGACCAACCTTCCAGACCCTTTGATCCTCACCAGTCATTTCGTGCTCAAGGATGGCAAGGCCAGCCAGCTCATCCTTCTCCTCAACAAGATGATCTGGGAACCCGGCCAAGCCTAAGAGCTAACCGAAAAGGAAGGACTGCACTATGAACGAAGCCACGATGACGCTCGGCGAAGAGTTCCGGGGCAGGCGCGTGCTCGTGACCGGCGGCACGCGCGGCATCGGCGCCGCCATTGCCCACCGCTTCCGCGCGGCTGGAGCGATGGTTGCGATCACCGCTCGATCTTTGCCGGGGAGAGCGGCGCCCGAGGGAATGTTGGGGATCGAGGC
>Ga0335075_10001006_pt1 | contig 47516 bp, 31 predicted proteins | sample Lox_Sample_24_FD_206723 | JGI IMG/M metagenome (GOLD analysis project Ga0335075, IMG submission 206723) | Soil microbial communities from Loxahatchee National Wildlife Refuge, Florida, United States - Lox_Sample_2.4 | ecosystem: Environmental > Terrestrial > Soil > Wetlands | place: USA... | reverse complement strand
ATTGCCGGCGGGCTACACGAACCAGCGGTTATCGCCGCCGCGGATCCCGGCCTTTCCATCGCAGCATTGTTGGCGCGCAACATTGTCGATGCCCGCGAATGGGTTACCAATGTCTTGGGTGACCTCGCGCTCGACAGCGAGAACGACGCGCGCTTGCGTGAGACACTGCACACTTACTTGCGCTCCGGGTGCAGCTATACGGGCGCCGCAGAAGAACTCGGCTTGCACTTCAACTCGGTGAAGTACCGCGTCGGTCGGGCGCTAGCCAGGCGCGGCAGGCCGATTGAAGCGGACCGACTCGACGTCGAACTAGCGTTGGTTTTGTGCCAGTGGTATGGCACCGCGGTACTTCGAACCAGTCCGGCGTAATCCTGCGTTCCACTTGACGGTGTCCGAAGGACAGCGATCACGCCCAACGTCGGTCCTGCGGAGGCTGGCGTCCGACGATTATGCCAGCAAATCCAGTCATTTCCTGACCTGGGGTTGCGCTACTCCCATAACTGCTCGGCGGGCGCGCCGATCATCCGCGGAGCGCGGGTCCCCAAGGTGGCGCCCAACTCCCGCTAGACGCCCGTCATGCAGCTCATCGCTGTGAGGGAAGCCAGCGTCCGTGCTAGGCGATCGACATACGGCGACGAATTGCGTTGCCAAAAAACGGAATAGCTTCGAACGACACCGGGTCATCGCTGAACGATGCGGGGACCGGGTGGAATTGGTCGATCAGTGCGGTCGGGTTACCGAGGTGCACAGGCAGACGGCGCACCGTCGCATGCGGTGCAAAGCTCGGCAACGCCCGGCGTACCGCGATCTATCGCTAGCTAAGCTAGGAGGGCCGGTCATCGGGAGTTCAAGAACGTGATGACGGCGCGGACCCGACGGTGATCGTCGTCCGTTTCGCGCAGCTTGAGTTTGGTGAGAATGCTGCAGACATGCTTTTCGACGGTGCCCTCGGCCACCCACAGTCGCCGTGCAATGCCCGCATTTGACCGGCCCTCGGCCATTAACGCCAGAACCTCCTGTTCACGCGAAGAAAGTAGAGCCAACGGGTCGTCGCCGCGGCGTGGCGACACCAACTGCTGCACCAGCGAAGGATCCACCACCGAGGCGCCCTTGGCGATCCGCCAGAGGTTGTCGACGAACTCGTCAACATCGCTGACCCGACTCTTGAGGAGGTATCCAATCCCGCGGCTGCTGGCCAACAGCTCCGTCGCATGCTCGAGATCAACGTGGCCAGACAGCACCATGATTCCGATATTGGGCATCTCCTCGCGGATCACCCGGGCGGCGTCAAGGCCCTCGGTGGTGTGGGTAGGCGGCATCCGGATGTCGACCACCACCACGTCGGGCGACCGATCACGCACCATTGCCAGCAGTTTCGCGGCGTCACCGGCTTGGCCGACAACCTTGAAGCCGGAACAGTCGAGCAGAGCCACCAAGCCCTCACGCAGCAGGACTTCATCGTCAGCCACCACTACCCGTAGCGGCCCAACTGCCGGTCTGCCGCCGCCCGGCACGCGAGCGTTGCTTGTGTCGAGCCCCAACGCGTGTCCTACCGGGTTTGTGTTCGATTGTGTTAGCCCATCTTGCACAACGGCGCACCCGATTTTCTCCGAAGTTTATGGCCAGCTAGCGGGAATGCGCACGGCTCCAGTCGCCCGCTGCGCTGCCATATCGTCGATGACAATCGCCAATTCCTTGAAACCGCCAGCGGCATGATGAGTTTGCCGATCTGATTGCGGCGAGCCCTGCGTGGGGTTCACACCAAAGGCGGCGCTATCGGCATCAGCGCTGCCTAACGGGCAAGCGTGGTCGTCGCGACGGCGGTGGCCAGTGGCGTGTAACCATGTGACGGTTGCTTGGCACCACGGTCCAATGGGTGCTACCAGGAATCTGGCATACCGGTCAACGGTAAAGTCGTCAAGCTCGGCTGTGCTGACCCGACGTGAGGATGCATACTCAGTGTTCAGCGGCTGTAGTCGGAGGCCAGTCATGCAGGCAGTCACGGGTAATGCCCGTAACACCACAAAGGGATCGGCCGCGCGAGCGCTGCGAGTCGTTCTGGCCGACGATGACGTGCTACTTCGGGAGGGTTTGGCCAGTCTGCTCGTCCGATCCGGCTTCGACGTTGTCGGCCAGGCCGGCAACAAACTGGAACTGCTTTCACAGGTGAAGGGCCTGAAGCCGGACTTGGCGGTGGTCGACATCCGGATGCCGCCAACCGGCACGACCGAGGGGCTTGACGCGGCCCGAACAATCCGCCGCGAACTGCCCGAGGCCGGAATACTCGTGTTGTCGGCGCACGTCGACATCGACCACGCGATGGAGCTGATGGCTAACGGGCGCGGGATCGGCTACTTACTCAAAAGCCGCGTCGCCGACGTGGATGAGTTCGTGGAGGCCCTTGAGCGAATCGCCCTGGGTGCCTCGGTCATGGATCCATTTTTGTTGAGAGCGTTGGTGAACCGGCGTCGGCATGAGGACCCGCTTGAGACGCTGAGCCCGCGCGAACAGCAGGTGCTTGCGCTGATGGCCGACGGACGTTCGAACGCTGGTATTGCACGTCGGCTCTGGCTCGCCGAAGCCACTGTTGAAAAGCACGTCCGCAGCATTTTGACCAAACTTCGTCTCGAACACACTGACGACGACCACCGCCGGGTACGCGCGGTAGTCACCTTCCTCAAGGCTGGCTAAGCTTGGCTCAGCATCTCGCGAATCGAGCGGACCGACAGCGATATTTTGGGGATGAAGCCGACTGCCGGGCTCGCCGCCAGCCTTTCGACGAACTCGCGTCCGGAGTCGGCCGAGATTAGGATGACTCGGGTCTGCGGCGCGCTGGAATCGTCGCGCTGATGAATTCGCTCGGCGACATCAAAGCCGCTTTCCATGCCGAGATCGACATCCACCAGTGCCACGTCCGGAGATAACTCATCGACTATCCGAACCGCGTCAGCGCAATTGGTCGCCGAACCGACGATCGTAATCCCCTCACGCTCAAGAAGATTGACGACGGAAGCGATAAATTGTGCATTGTCGTCGACGACGACACACCTTATCGGGTCGACCCGCCGCAGCGTCATAGTGGTCTCGTCTCCGGTCGACGGGCATTTTCTTCAAGCATCACACGCACTCACGGCGTGGGGCCAGCGGGTACACGCAAATACCTGCTAGCAGGTATTAGGTGTACCGGCTGGCAAGCAGTCATCAAGACGTCCCAGCTGCCATTCGCTAGGCACACTGGTGCACATAGATGCCAGGAGCGCCCCAATGGGGGCGGCTTGCATCGGAGCGGGCGGCGAGGCGATGCTCGTGGGCCACGAGCATCGCGTCCCGTTATGCGTACCGCTCTTGGGGCGTCGGCCATCTGGGGCTGCTCCTAAATTATGGGGTAGTCGGGTGCATTGCTACCGCGTTGGGAGCACTCGGGACGGCTGGCACCGCTGACCCGGAAATTCGTCTGTTACCCAACGCCTCTCGACAATTCCATCCGAGATGACAAGCAAGCGCCGGCGCGAAGTCTCGAACGCCACAGCAAGCGGCAGTCGGCCCCCGCGCCGGTTCAACACCCCGCGGCCATTGCGCGTTGGCCAGCATGTGAAATTAGCCGCTTTCCGCTATCACCCTTGGGTGGTAGCAATGACGACATCGCTAGGTAGACGCGCGATGCTATGGCGATGCGCAACCCCACATCTCGGCTGCATTGCCGCCGCGCTCTCGGTGCGCTGCCGCCGGTACGCCGAGCCCGTACTGTTGTCCTTGGCGCAGTGCTGGCTATTGGAGCGACACTCGCCGTGCCCATCGTATCGTCCGTGGGTCGGCCGAAACTCGCCTCGGCGCACGCGGATTCATGTCCTGATATCCAGGTGGTGTTTGCGCGGGGCACCGGCGAGCCACCGGGTAGCGGGCGGGTCGGCGAGGCGTTCGCCGAATCGTTGCGTTCACTGGTCACCGGCAAATCCGTAGCTGTGTACGGCGTTAACTATCCGGCGTCCCACGAGTTCCTACGTGCGGTCGATGGCGCCAACGACGCCAGCCTCTTCGTTCAAGGCATGGCTGTATCGTGCCCGCGAAGCCGGATGGTACTCGGGGGGTACTCGCAGGGGGCGGCCGTCATCGACATCATCACCGTGGCCGGGCAGCCCATCTTCGGATTCGCAGACCCGTTACCGGACGGCATAGCCGAGCACGTGGCCGCCGTGGCGATCTTCGGAAACCCGTCAAATAAGATCGCTGGCCCACTGACGGCACTCAGTCCGTTATACGGATATAAGACGATCGACCTTTGCAACGGCGCCGATCCGGTGTGCTCCGGCGGCAACGATGTTCCGGCACACAGCCTTTACGCGGAATCTGGACTGACCACGCAAGCCGCTCAGTTCGTCGTTGATCGGCTCGCCAATGAACAGACCACTGAGTTGACAGTCGTATCCACTGAGAACTGCAGCTCGGCTAGCGGAAGCCTCTGTAGCGACTAACTGACACTGCCGATCGCAGTTGTGCGGGTGCTAAGGCAGCACCGAATTTGCTATGCGCAGCGATCGAATTTCGCACGACATTGGGCGCTGTAGCGCACAGGTGCTGTTGCAACGCTTCAGCCGCACGCATGATGGGATCGCGGGACCAAAAGGACACCGTTCTCGTCAGACGATTCACCGTTGCGATCGCACCCCACGGGGGATGACATCGAGGATGGCGCTATTGATGCCCAACCGCCACATCCCACTCGGCGCCTGCACCATTAGAGCGAACTCCGTATCTGCCCGAAATCCATTGGTCCAGTGATGCCATCGTCATCGCCCGGATCCGGCCGGGCACGCGCTCGAGTCACATCTCATCAATTTCGCAGAACCGTATCGACGACTCGGTCTGCGCGCTTCGCAACGATGGACGATCGGTTTATTTGGCCTCGAAGAACCGCCTGAACGCGGCTTGTGCATCCCCGGAGCCGAGTCGCTTGGCGTAGTGCTCAGCCTCGGTGGCGATTACCTGCAGGGGCAGCTCGCGATGTTGCTGCCGCAGACGCATTTTCGACAGGCGCTGCGGCCAAGGCGCGTGCTCGGGCCAGCGCAGGTATCCAAGGCACAGCCATCATCGACGACACCGTTGATCAGGCCAGCTTCCGCTGGGCCCTGGGCGTCGAAGTTCTCCGAGACCATCAGCAGCTCGCTCGCACGTTTGAGCCCCGCAACCTGGGGAAGTAGATAGCTCGATCCGCCCCCGGGTCAGAGCCCAAATCGGCGAAGGGCATACGGAATTGAGCACTCCTGCCGGCGGGCGCCAGGTCAAAATGCAGCAGCGTCGTTACTCCGACCCCAGCCGCGAATCCCTCGATCGCGGCGACGGGTGACTTGCCCGCTCCTGCCAACGTGCGCAGGAACAGCACAGCCTCGCTGGGACCTGGCCCTGGGTTAAGTTGCTGAAAGTCCGTAAGGTCGTTGCCACTGGTGAACGCGCCGGTGAGGACACGGCAGCGGACGCACGGCGTCGCCACCCTGCGGTGCGAGAGCGTCGACAATTTGGGGCCCACTCGCCCTTGACCAATGTCCCCGCGTCGGGATCCCATCCGATTGGTGTGTGCGCCAACATTTATGCGCAGAGGCGACCGAAATCAAGGGGCTAGGGATAAGCGCGGGTGCCGTCGGCGCAGCATTCATTCGCACACCGGCGGCGCTCGGCGCCATCCAGACGTCGGTCAACAAGCTCGGGGTCGTGTCTCGGACAAGCCGAAGGCAGCTGCGCGCCGCGCTGGCCTGTGCAACGATCTTAAAACGGCACCGAACTGGCAAGCCCCCCATCGCAGGTGTCGTCGTCCTCTGCGTCGGACAGGCATCGCAAGCCGCCGGCGGCGCTTCCCGGGTCCGTCACGTGCAGTTGGCAACGACGTGATGCTCCTCTTTGCAGCTAGCGTGTATCACTACGCCCCATGCTGACGTAGCGATTGGTGGTCAGCGGGCAAGACGAGGCGCACACTGACCGCAAAGCTGTAGGGCATGGTCCCTTCCCCAAACTCTGCGGCCGAGCGTGAAGCACTAACGGTCGATGCGCGCGCCGTACAGGCGACGGCGGACCCGACAACGGTGCAACGGATCATCGCTGCACCCTTAGTGCACCGACGCTGCGGCGAAGGGATTGCATGTGGATAGGCTGCTCCCGCCGCTGATATTGCGCATCATCGCAGCCCTGGGCCGCGCCTTGATCCCGCGACGGATCCGGCCGATCCGGCTGCGCTGGAACAGGATCGCGGAGCGCTCGGCCTTCTTTCGCTGATCCTCGTCATCCACTCGGCCCAGCGTCACAGAAGCTGCCAGACATCACCGGAAGGAATTGAAATGGATGAACAGATGGCGACCACGGATGCCGGTGCCCCGGTACCCAGTCTCGAGCATTCCCTGACCGTTGGCCCCGACGGCCCGATTCTGTTGCACGACCATTACCTCATCGAGCAGATGGCGAACTTCAACCGGGAGCGCATCCCGGAACGCCAGCCGCACGCCAAGGGCGGTGGCGCCTTCGGGCACTTCGAGGTGACCAACGACGTCAGCAAGTACACCAGGGCCGCGGTGTTCCAGCCAGGCACCAAGACCCACACGCTGATCCGCTTTTCCACCGTTGCCGGCGAGCGCGGCAGCCCAGACACCTGGCGGGACCCGCGAGGGTTCGCGCTGAAGTTCTACACGTCGGAGGGCAACTTCGACATGGTCGGCAACAACACCCCGGTGTTCTTCCTCCGCGACCCGCTGAAGTTCCAGCACTTCATCCGCTCTCAGAAGCGAATGCAGGCAAGCAACGTCCGCGACCACAACATGCAGTGGGACTTCTGGAGCCTGTCGCCGGAGTCCGCACACCAGGTGACCTGGCTGATGGGTGACCGAGGCATCCCCAAAAACTGGCGGCACATGAACGGCTACAGCAGCCACACCTACAGCTGGATCAATGCTGCCGGCGAGATCTTCTGGGTGAAGTACCACTTCATCACCGACCAGGGCATCGACTTTCTCACTCAGGAGGACGCCGATCAACTCGCCGGTGACGATGGCGACTACCACCAACGGGACCTCTACGAAACGATCGAGGGCGGTGACTTCCCGAGTTGGACACTGAAAATGCAGATCATGCCGTTCGAGGAGGCCAAGACCTACCGGTTCAACCCGTTCGACCTGACCAAGGTGTGGCCACACAGCGACTACCCGCTGATTGAGCTGGGCAAGCTGACGCTCGACCGCAACGTCACCGACTACCACACCGAGATCGAACAGGCTGCCTTCGAGCCGAACAACATCGTGCCCGGCACCGGGCTGAGCCCGGACAAGATGTTGCTGGCCCGCGGCTTCTCCTACGCCGACGCGCACCGCGCCCGGCTGGGAACCAATTACAAGCAGATCCCGGTCAACGCCCCGCATGTGGAGGTCGACGGCTACTCCAAAGACGGCTCGATGCGGATCAAGAACGTCACCGATCCTGTGTACGCGCCTAACTCCTACGGTGGACCGCATGCCGATCCGGCGCGCGCCGCCGAGGTGCGCTGGCAGGCCGACGGCGAGATGATCCGCGCCGCGTACACACTGCGCGAAGAAGACGACGACTGGGGGCAAGCCGGAACCCTGGTGCGGGACGTACTTGACGACGACGCGCGGAATCGGCTCGTGCACAACATCGTTGGCCATATTTCCAAGGGTGTGAAAGAGCCAGTCCTGTCGCGGGTGTTCGAGTACTGGCGCAATGTGGACGCAGATCTCGGCAAGAACGTCGAGGAGGGCGTGCGCGCCAAGCTAAGTGCTATGGGCGCTTAGTCGGTACGCAAACCACAGGCCCGCCCGAGATATCCCCTCGTCCTGACAGCACCACAGTGTTTATCGCACCCCTTGGTTTCGGCGACGTGGTGGCGGTTTTCGGCGCTTGGGTGCATCTGGTTGGGTGGTCGCACTGGCGGCGGCGAGCGCCGGTGCGGGTGGTCCGATACGTCGTGGGCTATATCACTTCGGAATCGAACCGCTCCACAGGCATTCGCGGCCGCGACACTGGCCAGTCTCGTCGGTGCACTGGCCGTGCATCTTGACCTCCGCGGCACAAAGGAATTGGTGACTGTGAGCGCCGGGGCTGGGGCACGGGCCGCACATCCTTAACAGTGCGCTGGACCTGCTATAGCTGCGGATCACATCCGGTATCGCACGCCCCGGCTACACTACTGCTGTGCTGCCGCGATTGCTGCCGGGCTGATTCTGGGGCTACACGCGGCCGGACATGTCAAATGGAGCAGTCGCGACGCTGGTGGCTGTCGGCATGTGGGTCGGGCTGACGCCTCCGATGGAGAAGGTCTGTTGCGGGTTTCGTTGACTATTTCGGGTTTAGTTGAACCGCCGGAACTCCCGCCGAACTGATAGCCGTCAGGACGGCGGGATACAGGACCATGGTTTCCTTCATGAAGTCGGTAACCCGGACACCGGCAGGCTCAATTAAGTTCGGCCTTTCCCGAGTGGCGTGCCGATCGGCGGCACCGCTCCTACGCGTGGCGGGTTGCTCCACAAGCTTGGTGATGCCCTGTCAGGCGGTGAACGCGGACTAGCGAACGCTGGTTGAATTCGCTTATGGCTCAAGCATTCCGATCGTGACGGCCAACGCCCGGCTTGCCGGCCGCTGTATTGAGTGCATGCGCGATACCACCCCGCCGGGGCAGGCCAGACCGTGGCGGGCGGTGACCTGGCCGAGGAGTTTCATGCGACGCTGTGCCCGCTGCACCGCAGACTCGGCCCCAGCGCTGACACTGTAGCGGACGGCGGCGACGGTGTCCGCGCGGGAGCGGCAGTGCAGCACAACGCTGGGCCGCTGGTCGACCAGTCCGTTGAGACCCGCGCCGCCGAGTCGTAGTCGGCGCTGTCGGGATGGACCGCGTCACCTGCGAAGCCGGGCACCGAGCTGATCGATCGTGTCATCGCTGTCTCCATGTCTCGGCGATGTGGCTTGTTTTTGCAGGTAATGGTTTTCCAGGTACCAGTCGTGTGCGCTCTGGACGGCGGCGCGGAACGGCGTGCAGGGCACGCCCAGCTCCGTGCGGGCCTTGCTGCCGTCGGCGTAGATGGCAGCAGCCGACAGCCGCATCTGCTTTCCGTCGATGGGCAGGCGAGGCCCGACAACCAGGCGGGCCACGCCGACGGCGGCCGCCGTCACCGGTATGCCCCACCGCGGAAGAACGACCGCGGGCCCAGGGCGATTGACTATGTCGCAAACGGTTGCGAAAGCGTCACGGAAGCTCAGATTCTCACCGGCCAGGATGTAGCGCTCTCCGACGCGTCCCCGCTCGGCGGCAGCGATGTGCCCCTGCACCACGTCCGCGACGGCGACGAAGTTGGTGCCGCCAGGAGCGGCGACTCGCAGCCGTCCCCGCGCGGCCTCGACGATCATCGCGCCGGAGATACGGTTGACGTCGCGCGGCCCGATGACGACCGACGGATTGACGGTCACGGCCGCGAGGCCCGCGTCGACCGCACGGCGCAATTCGCATTCGGCGAGGTGCTTGCTGTGTCCGTACGGGAACCTGCGCGGACGTAGGTTGAAGCGGTCGGCCTCGGTGAGCGCTCGCCCGGGTGCCGGTACGCCCAGCGCGGCGATCGAGCTCGTGAGGACAAGACGTTGCACACCGGCGCGCAAGGCGGCGGCCAACACGTTGCGTGTTCCCTCAACATTGTTGCGGTACAGGCGATTACGCCCGCGGTAACGCCAGTAGTCGGAGATCGCCGCGGTATGGAACACCCAGGTGCAGCCGCACATCGCGGCGGCGAGCGTGTCAACACTGTCCAGCACGTCGCCGACACACGTCTCGCAGACCAAGCCATCCAGTCCCGCCATGGACGAGGTGGCCCGTCGCAGCACACGGACACCGATCCCTCGGGTGGTCAAGGCGGCCACCAGGTTCGACCCGACGAACCCGGTTCCTCCGGTGACGAACGCCAGCATCAGAGTCAGAAGCGGTAGGTGGTGCAGCCGACCTGGATACCTGAGCCGGCGGCGATTATCAGCGCGATGTCGCCCGGCCGTGCTAGCCCGCGCCGCCGCGCGTACTCCAGCCCGTACGGCAGGGACGAGGTGAACGGGTCGGTGTCGACGGCAAGGTCGACGAATCGTGATCTCGGGATGCCGATGCGGGTGGCCAGTTCGTCAAGCGCCGCCGGGGACAGATACGGCGGGAACACGATCGTGATGTCGGCGGGGTCGAGTCGCTCGAGCGCCAAGAGTTCCTTGGCGGCGGAGGGGATATAGCTCAGGTAAAGCTCCTCAAGGTTGGGGTCGCGGTCGACTTGCAGCCAGGTCCGTTCCTGCTGTTGCAGGGTGTAAGTCGCGAGTGCCCCGCCGTCCACTGGATGCTGCTGGAAGACGAACCGGCCGAAGCCTGCCGCGCCGTCGCTTCGGCCGAGCAGTATGGCCGAGCCTGTCTGGCTGATGCCGTATGACGGATAGCCGCTTTCGGGGGTGTTATTTTCTATCTCCGAGGCCACGACCATCGCATGTTCGGCCTTTCCCGCCCCGATCATTCCAGCGACGACGTGGCAGGCGTTGAGGAAGCCGACCGCGCCGTTGAGGACGTCGAAGGCGAGGGTCTTGGGCCCGTCCGGGGACTCCACGTCGTCGTTGATCCCGAGTTCACCGGCGACTAGCGCTGCAACTGCCGGTTCGCTGAGGAAACCGTCCCGGTAGATGCCGGCGTGGATGATCAGACCGAGTGCTGCCCGGTCAAGACTACTGCGATCGAGGCACGCCGTTGCCGCTTGGACCGCGAGCTGAATCGAGCTGATAGGTGCCGATTGCCCGGCGGGAGCGATGCCGACGCTGTCAATACGCACCCGCGGCGCCCGCGGCGCTGCAGGTATCTCTCTGCGGCAGCTGCCCGCCCGAATGCCGCGACTGCGCTGTCCATCAGCTCCTCGGCGCAGCCGGTCGGGTAGGTCGTCGAAGATGTACAGCGCGGCGCCGACGGTCTGTCCGGATCCGGTGATGGAAAAGACCACGTTGTCGCCGGAATTGATCCGGTTACCCAAGGCGTGGTCCATCAGGGCGAGCAAGTGTGTCGTGGTGGCGGTATTCCCCCGTTCGGCCAAATTGTAGATGGTGTTGCCCCGGTGTACTGCGCCTTGTCCAAACATCCGGTTGATGGCGACGACTGCGTCGTTGAGCGACGCCTCCGACGTCTGGTGCATCACCAGGTGGTCACAGGTCTCCGGCCGCCACCCGTGCCGCTGCATGACCGCAGCGACGTACGGCACCGCATGCTTGACCGCGATTGCGGTCTGCGTGACGGAGTCAGTGAGCATGATGGCGCCGCCGTGCGGACCATCGGTCGCCTTAGCGATGCACAGCTTGCTGTACCGGCCGAGGGTCGCTATATCGATGTCCTGGAAGCCGACCCGGCTATTGGGCCCGCGTTCCAGGATCACCGCCGCGCCGGCGTCACCGACAGTCAGGCAGGCAAGGCGCGGGTCCATCGGCCCCTCGATTTCCCTTTGCGCGGTATCGGTGAGGTGGCTGATGTATTCGCCGCTTACCAGCAGGGCGGACCGAACCAGTCCGGTCTGCAGGAAAGCGTCCGCCACGGCGATGCCGGTGAACAGTCCGGCGCAGGCGTTGCCGATATCGAAGGTCAGCGCGTTGACAAGGCCGCATTGATCGCGCAGCCGCGAGGCGGTGCTGGGCTCGAAGGTGAACTTGTGCCCGGGTCCGTCGCAGCGGGAAATGTTGCAGGCGATGACCAGGTCGATCTCCTCGCGCCGATAACTCGACCGAGCCAGGCAGTCCATCGCCGCCTTCCTGGCAAGGTCGATCGAGAACTCGTCGTCGCCGACCACCCGTCGGTTCTTGATACCGGTCAGGCGTTCCAGCGGTATTCGGATCTCGTTTGCGCACTCCGCCAAGACCGTCTCGGTCGACACTGTCCGCGTAGGCAGGTACACGCCGATACTTTCGATCACCGTGTTTCGCTTGTTTCGCTTCTCGTCGGATCCGGCTTGCACCCGTTTCTCGGGGGCTGGTGCAGTCAGGATTGCCTCGGCGGAGCTTGCGTGGTGATCCGGGCCGTCGTCGGCGATCGGCCCGTATTCGGCGGCGAGATCGGCGATCGTGCCGTATACGAACATCGACTCTGGTCGCAGCTGCAGGCCAGCGGCGTTCGCCCGCACCGCAACCTCCAGGCTCTGGGTCGAGGCACCACCGAGCGCGAAGAAATCCTCGTTGACGCCGACGCGTTCCAGACCCAGTACCGCACACCAGATCTCGGCCAGGAGCTGCTCGGTGTGCGTGCGCGGAGCGACGAATGCCGGCTCCTGCGGCCCCGGCGCGCCATCGGCTGCCATCAAGGCGCGGCGGTCCACCTTTCCACTCGACGTGAGCGGGAGAGCATCCGTCATCTCGAATACGGCCGGAATCATGGCGGCGGGAAGCAGCTCCAGCAGGAAGCGGCGCAACTCCACTGTCGACGGTGCTGCGACGTCGGCCGCCACGACATGGGCGACAAGGATGGTGTTACCGGTCTTTCCATGGCCGACGGTTCTGGTCACCACCGCGTTCTCCCGGACCGCCGGGTGTTTCGCCAGTGCGGCCTCCACCTCGCCCGGCTCGATCCGGAAGCCGCGGATCTTCACCTGATAGTCGAGACGTCCCAGGTAGTCGATGTTGCCGTCGGGCAGATATCTGGCCAGATCGCCGGTGCGGTAGAGCAGCTGGCCGGGGTGGTCGGCGAACGGATCAGCGACAAAGCTGGTGGCCGTCGCATCGGGCCGGTTGAGGTAGCCGCGTCCTAGCCCGACCCCGCTGATGAACAGCTCGCCGGGCACACCCACCGGCACCGGTTGCAGATGGGCGTCCAGAATATGGGTGCCGGTATTGGCGATTGGTCGCCCGATGGGGACCAGCGGGCCGGACGTCCCGCGTTGGCAGTGAAAGTGGGTGACGTCGATCGCGGCCTCGGTAGGGCCGTAAAGGTTGTATAGCTCGGCATCCAGCGTGGCTAGGAAATCATCCCGCAGGTCATCCGACAGCGCCTCGCCGCTGCAGAACACCTGGCGCAGCTCGGTGCACACGGCCGCGCCGGGCTCGGCGAGGAAGCGGCGCAACATTGACGGCACGAAATGCATTGTGGTCACGCCCTGCTCGGCGATGGTCCGAACCAGGTAGGCGGCATCCCTGTGGCCCTCGGGTTTTGCAATAACAACCCGGGCGCCGGCGATCAACGGCCAGAAGATCTCCCAGACGGACGGGTCGAAGCTCATCGGGGTCTTGTGCAGTACCCGGTCGTCGCCGGTCAGCGGGTAGGCGTCTTGCATCCACAACAGCCGATTACGGAGCCCGGCATGGGTGTTGAGCGCTCCCTTCGGCGTACCGGTCGAACCGGACGTGTGGATGACGTAGACGAGGTTTGCCGACGTCGTCCCGGCGGCGGGAGCGGCGGTGGCGTCCTGGCCCGACGGCACCGACGGCGAATCCAAGCAGAGCCGGTGGCCGGTGAAGCCCGGCGACAGGCGCTCCAGATGGCGATCGTGGGTGACGCAGACCGGCGCGTCCGGCACGTCGGCCAGTATCGCGGCCATACGCTGCGGGGGCTGCGCCGGGTCTAGCGGCAGGAAGGCGCCACCGGCCTTGAGAACGCCCAGCAGCGCTACCACCAGATCATTGCAGCGGTCCAGCAGGACGGGCACGACCATGTCGGGCCCCACGCCGAGGTGCCGCAGCCGGTGTGCCAGGCCGTTAGCCAAGCGGTCGAGTTCCGCGTACGTCAATTCGCGGTCATCACATGACACCGCCACGGCGTCCGGGACCCGCGCGACTGTTGCCGCGACCATCTCGTGCAGGCAGGCCGGGGCGTCGTAGGCGACCCGGGTTTGGTTCCACGAGGCCCGCTGTCGGCGCTCCCCCTCGGTGAGCAGCGGCAGTTGCGAAATTCGCCGGCCGGGTTCGGCGGCGATACCGCCGAGGAGTGTGGCGAAGTGCCCCGCCATCCTCTCGATCGTGTCGGCGTTGAAGAGGTCGGTGTTGTACTGCAGTACACCGGAGAACTTCCCATTGAGTTCGCCCATCTCCATCATGAGGTCGTACGGGGCGCCGCCCTGCCCGACGTGGAGGGTTTCCAGCTGAAGCTCCTCCCCTTCGGCGCCGGGCCCGTCGGAGAAGCGGCGCGCTTGTTCCCAGGCGAACGAGACCTGAGTCAGTGGCGCGCGGCCCGCGTCGCGCACCGGCCGAAGCCGCTCAACCAGCAGTGGGAAGGGATAGTCCTGGTGTACCAGGGCGCCCTGCACGGTGTCCTTGACGCGGCCGAGCACGACCATGAACGTCGGGTCGTCGCGTAAATCGGCGCGCAAGGCCAGCGGATTGGCAAGGTAGCCGACCAGACCCTCCAACGCGGCCCGGTCACGGCATGCGAAAGGTGAGCCGATGACCAGGTCGTCTTGGCCGGTGTAGCGGTGCAGCAACGTGGCGTAGGCCGCCAGCAGTGTCACGTAAGGCGTCGCACCCACGCTCCGGCCGATCTGCTTGAGCCCGGCCGTCAGCGTGTCGTCGAGGGTGAAGCGGTGCACGGCGCCGGGGTAGGTCTGGACAGCCGGGCGCGGCCGGTCGGTGGGCAATCGGAGAACCGGCACCTCGCCGGCCAACTGCTCGCCCCAGTAATCCCAAAGGCGCTCGCCTTCGGCACCTGCGAGCATCCGGATCTGATGCTCGGCGTAGTCGATGAAGCTTTGCGAGGGTGGCGGAGGCGGCTCCGCGCCGTACTCGGCGGCGTACAGCAGGCGCAGCTCGTCGAGAATGACGTCGATGGACCAGAAGTCGATGGCGATGTGATGCACCACTAACAGGAGTACATGTTCCTCGGATGTGTGCTGGGCCAGCGTCAGCCGAAACACCGGGCCGGTGTACAGGTCGAAAGGACGATCGGTTTCGCGGCGGATCCACTCGTTGAGCTCGGGCTCACCGGGGCTGAGCTGATGCCGGGCGATCCGCACCGGCCATTGTGGATGAACGAGTTGGACTGGTTGCCCGTCGCGCTCGGCGTAGGTGGTTCGTAGCATCGGATGCCGGTCAACGAGTGCCTGGGCCGCGCGTTCCAGTGCCGGCACGTCGAGCTCGCCGCGGATTCGCCCGGCATACGTGATGGTGTAGGCGGCGCTGGCCGGTGCAAGTTTATGGATGAACCACATGGATCGCTGTCCGTACGACAGCGGATACGCCAACGCCGAGTCCTCCGCTTCCTCCATGAGCAGCTGGGACAGCAGGGCGCGTTTACTCTCGGGAGACAGACCGGAGATGTCGATGGACTTATTCGTCATCACTATCTTCCTTCACTGCCTTCCGTCACGGCATGCTGTCGTCCGGCTATGACCCCCTGGAGCAGCTCTTCCACGGCATCGTCGGAAAGCTCAGGAACCCGGGTGAGCAGGTCGATCCCGCGTGACGGCGCGGCATTGGCCTTTTTATCCCGGGTGGTTTTCTGCGGCGGCGCTTTGTCGGGCTGCGTCGCGGGCGCGCCGGCTGCGACGGAGGGCAGTTGGTCGCGAAGCCAGTCGGCGAGACTGGCCACGCTCGGCCCCTCCAGCAGCCGGGTGACCGGCACGACGAGGCCCAAGTCGCGTTCAACCTGCATGCGCAGCTCCAATGTGATGAGCGAGTCGACGCCGAGGCAGTTGAGGGGTGCCCGAATGTCCAGGCTCGATGGGACCACAGCGAGTTTGCCGGCAGCGAGATCGCGCAGGTACAACTCGAGCAAACGTTGGCGCTCGTGCGGCGTGGCACCCTGCAGCGTGTCGTAGAGGCTGCTTCCCGGCCCAAGCGCATTCGTGCCTTCCGGCTTGTCGCCCAAGGGAGCAACGCGAAGGTCCATGAGCAGCGGCGGCTGAGTGTCCGGGCGCCATCTCGCCCAGTCGATGTCCAGAACCACGGCCTGCGTAGCGGACGACGCCAGCAAGGACGATAGTGCCCGGAGGCATCTAGCCGCAGGCATGGCCTCGACGCCGTATTGGGCGAAGTAGCTTTGCAGCTCAGACCGGGTGAAAAAGCCGAGCTCAGCCCATGGCCCCCAGTTGATGCTCAATGCAGGCCGGCCTTCGGCCCGGCGATGCCACGCCAACGCGTCCAGGAAGGCGTTCGCTGCCGCATAGTTCGCCGCCCCGGGCGGGCCCAGCAGTGACGCGGCCGACGAAAAGAGCACGAAGAAGTCCAGTGCCGCGTGTCTGGTCAGCGTGTGCAGGTTCCAGGCGCCCTGAACCTTGGGCGCCATGACCTTGCGGAGTTTCCGCTCGTCGAGGTGGTGCAGGATGGCATCGTCGGTGATCCCGGCCGCATGCACCACCCCACGCAGCGGTGGCAGCGACTCGGTGATCGAGTCGAGGACGGCCGCAAGCTGGTTGGCTTTGGCGACGTCGCCCTGCGCGACGATCACCTCGGTGCCTGCGGTTCCTAGCGCATCCAGCGTGTTCTGCGCCGATGCCGAGGCAGCGCCACGACCCATCAGGACCAGATGCCGGGCGCCCCGCTCAACCATCCACGTGGCCACCTCGCGTCCGAGCGCGCCAAGCCCGCCGGTGATGAGATAGGTGGCGTCTGCCTTGAAGGCCGCATTCTCGGTGGGTTCGGCCTCGTCGTAACGGGTCAGCCGCGCGACGCTGCGCCGGCTGCCCCGGAGTGCCACGTCAACCTCACGGTCATCCGCCCACACCTCCCGAAACAGGGCCCGAAGCTCTTCCGGGCCGCCGCCCGCGGACAGGTCGACACAGGTGCAGCGCAGTTCCGGGTGCTCGTGGTCGATGGTGCGGCCCATCCCCCACGCCGGAGCCTGGGCGATCGACACCGGTTCTGTCGCGGGCGTCTCTGTCACCTGCGCACCACGGGTCACCAGCCACAGCCGCGGCGGGGTCGACCAACCGGCCCGCGTCAGCGCTTGCGCGAGATGTAGCACGCTCACCGCGCCCAGGGTGGTGGCCGACTCCAGCGAATCAGGTGACATGTCGGCCGGCGGTGCGGCCAGCAGATCCCACAGATGCACCACGCCGCGGCACCGTGGCCGCTCATCCCCGAACGCCTCTTCGAGTAGCTGCCGAAAATGTTCCGGCTGTGCCGGGTCGAGACGGTAACTGTCCGGTGTGAGACGCTCGAAGGCAACGCCCGGCTCGACCAGCACACATGCCTGAGAATGCGATTCGAGGTGGTCCCGGAGGGTTTCCGTGGTGACCCCGCCGTCGCTCAAGATGAGCCAGCTTCCCGGTTCGATCGGCCAGCTCGACCCGTCCCGGTCAGCCGGGATGGATGCGGGCTGCCACCGCAGCTGGTACATCCGTTCGCGCCAATCCGCGGCATCCATCGTGTCACCGGGGATGCGCTGTCGCGGGTCGGCGCTGGCGGCGAGCGGCGGCGCGGCAATGCTGCCCGCGTCCAGCCAGGAGCGGGCACGCTGCCACGGGTAGGTCGGCGCGGCTACGCATTGCCGACCCGAGGGGTACAGCTGCTCCCAGTCGACTGGCTGACCAAGGGTGTAGAGGGTGCCGAGCGACGCAATCGCTGTCGCCCGCCCTTTGTCGTCACGGCGCATGGATGGCAGCAATGTGCAGCTCCGCCCCACGTCCTGGGCGTCCTCGGCGACACCGGTCAGCAGGATGGGGTGCGGGCTGATCTCAACAAATGTGTCATGACCACCGTCCAGCAGCCTCCGCAGTGCAGGCGAGAACTGCACCGGCGAGCACAGGTTCTCCACCCAATAGTCGGCGTCTAGCAAGCAGTCGGTCAGGAGGTCGCCGGTCACCGTGGAGTAGATGGGCGTCCTCGGTGCGGTCGGCTGCAGTCCATCGAGCTTGGCGCGCAGGCTGGTAGCCAGAGCATTCATCTGCGGGCTGTGGGAGGCCACGTCGACGTCGATCCACCGGCAGACCCGGTCGCGCTGCTCCAGCACCGCCATCAGATCCGCCAAAATCGTTTGGTCCCCGGACAACACCGTCGTTCGGTGGCTGTTGCGCGCGGCGATCACGACCTGGCGCTCCCGGCCGGCGATGAGCTCCTGTGCTTCGGAGAAGCTCACCTGCGCCACCATCATCGTTCCGCGACCACGCACCTTCCGAAGCCTGCGGGCTCGAGTACAGATCACACGTGCGGCGTCTTGAAGGCTCAGCGCACCGGCGACGTAGGCAGCCGCAACTTCACCCAGGCTGTGCCCCACGACTGCGGTGGGTTCGACTCCCCAGGACCGCCACAGTGCGGCCAGCGCCACCTGGATAGCGAAGATCGCGGGTTGGATCAGGCAGATGTCTGTGAGTTCCGAACGGCCATCCTCGGCCAGCGCCTTGAGCACCGACCTTCCCAGATAGGGCTTTAGTGCGCGGTCGCACGCTGCGAAGGCGTCGCGGAACACCGGCTCCTCGGCCTGCAGTCGCTGCCCCATGCCGTGCCACTGCGAGCCCTGGCCGGAGAAGACGAAGACCACGTCGGGTCGGTGGCCGGGACGGCAATGTCCGACCGAGAGTCCGGGCCGCGACTCTCCGCGCCGGTAGGCGGCCAGGGACTCAGCCATCGTGGCGGTGGAGTCTCCGACCACGGACAACCGATGCTCGTGATGGCCGCGACGGGCACCGGCCGTGTAGCACAGGTCGGCGAGCGCCACCCCGGCGGCCAGCGCCGACTCGTACCGGCCGGCTAGTGCAGCCAGTGCTTCAGGGCACCGCGCGGAGAGCGGTAGCAACTCGCCTCGATCTATTGACTCCCCGTGCTCGGCCGCGGTGACCCGAACCTGCGGGGCTTCGGTAAGGACGACGTGCGCGTTGGTGCCGCCGAAGCCGAACGAGCTCACGCCCGCGACCGCTCGCCCACCGTTCTCCGGCCACGGGGTGAGGGTCCGCGCCACCCGCAATGGCAGGCTGTCGAAGGGGACATTGGGGTTGGGCTCGACGAAGTTCAGACTCGGCGGGATCGCCCTGTGCCGCAAGGCCAATGCTACTTTGATGAGCCCAGCCACTCCGGCCGCCGCCTCCAGGTGGCCGATGTTGGTCTTGACGGAGCCGATCAGGCACCGGCTGCCCGGCGGACGACCGTCCGCCAAGATGGTGCCCAGGGCGTTCGCCTCGATTGCATCGCCTATGAATGTTCCGGTGCCGTGCGCCTCGACGTACTGGACGGTGCCGGGCGAAAGACCGGCGCGGCAGTAGGCCTTGGCCAGCAGAGCTTCCTGAGAATGCCGGCTGGGTGCTATCAGCCCGTTCGTCCGTCCGTCCTGGTTGGTGGCGCTGCCGCGGATCACCGCATAGATCGGGTCGTTGTCGGCTAGTGCCCGACCGAGTGGTTTGAGGACGACGATCCCGGCGCCTTCACCCCGTGCGTAGCCGTCTGCGCCGGCGTCGAAAGTCTTGCAGCGGGCGTCGGGAGCCATCACCCTGGCCTTGGTGAAGTTGATCATGAGCGCCGGCGACAGGATGACGTTCACGCCTCCGGCCAGGGCCAGTGTGCACTCGCCGTCGCGCAGGCTGCGGCAAGCCAGATCGACGGCGACCAACGACGACGAGCAGGCGGTGTCGATTGCCATGCTCGGTCCGCGGAAGTCGTAGAAGTAAGAGAGCCGGTTGGCGGCGATGCTCGACGCGTTTCCGGTGCCGGTGTACGCGTCGATAAGCTCTAGCCGGCCAGCCGGGAGATTTCCGTAATCGTTGGTGGAGATGCCGACGAATACGCCGGTGTGGCTGCCGGCGAGCCGCTCTGGCACCTGCCCGGCGTCTTCCAATGCCTCCCACGCCACCTCGAGGACCAGACGCTGCTGGGGGTCCATTTGCGCCGACTCCCTCGGCGAGATGGAAAAGAACTGGTAGTCAAACTGGTCCACTCCGCGTATAAAACCGCCCCGCCGAGTGACCGCGGTGCCCGGCACGGACGGGTCCGGGTCGTAGAAGGTATCGGCGTCCCAGCGGTCCGACGGTATCTCGCTGATCGCGTCCGCGCCGTCCGACAGCAGCCGCAAGAAGGCCGCCGGCCCGTCGGCGCCCGGAAACCGACACCCGATGCCGATGATCGCGATCGGCTCGTCCGCGGCGGCTGCCCACGCGCAGCTGTCCCCGGCTGGTGCGGCGGTGCGGTCATTGGCGGGTGTCTCCTCGGCCAGATGACTGGAAAGAAGGTCGATCGTGGGGTATTCGTACGCGAGTGTGGGCGAAAGTTGGCGTCCTAACCAAGATTCCAATGCGGCGGTCAGCCGGATGGCACGGACGGAGTCGAGGCCGTAATAGGCGAACGGACGGGACGGGTCGATATCGGTTGCCGGGAGGCCGAGTTCACAAGAGAGCCGGGAGAGGAACCAGTCCGCGATCTCCGCGGCACTGCGCTCGCCATGTTCCGAAGACGCCACGCGGGCGGCCGCGGGGTGGCTGTCGGGCAGCGGTGTGTGCCATTCAACGACCGCCTCAAGTTCGCCGTCAAGGAACTGCTGCCGGCACCTGCCCCGCTGGATTTTGCCACTGGACGTGGTGGGAATCCGCAATGGCTCCACCAGAACAACGGCGCGTGCCTGGATCTGATGGTGCTCGGTGATCGCGGTCCGGATTGTGTCCACGATCTCGCTGAGTTCGACCTCGCCGATCTGATGGTGGTTCACCTCGTGCACCACAACGACCTGTTCGGCGACATCCGGTTCGGGAGCGACCGAGAAGACTGCACCTCGGCCGCGCAGCAGTGCCGGGTGGCAGTCCTGCACGGTTAGCTCAATGTCGTTGGGGTAGTGGTTGCTGCCGCGGATGATGATGAGGTCCTTGCGGCGTCCTGTTACAAACAACTCGCCGGAGCGCAAGATGCCCAGGTCCCCGGTACGAAGGAACGGGCCGCGCCCGGTCTCCGCCAGGTACGCCGAGAATGCCTCTTCGGTCTGTTCGGGGCTGTCCCAATAACCCTGTGCAATGCTCGGCCCGGCGACCCAGATCTCACCGACCTCGTCAGCCCCGCATGTCCGTCGGGTCTCTGGATCGACAATGATGACCTGCTGGTCACCTTGCGGACGACCGCAACCCACCAACGCTACGGCCGCTGGAAGGTCCGGCGCGATGTCGACGATGCGGTGTTCGCGGAGTGCCACGCGATCTATGTGTCGAACCACCGGTACCGGGGAGTCCGACCCGCCGGAGACCAGCAACGTCGCCTCCGCCAGCCCATACACCGGATGAAACGCCTCCGGCCGAAAGCCCGCTGGGGCGAAGGCGTCAGCGAAACCCTGCAGACTGGTGACACGCACTGGCTCCGCACCGCACATGGCCGTCGACCAGTTGGACAGATCGAGCGCCGCACGCTCCTCGGCGCTACTGAGTTCGACACACATGTCGTAGGCAAAGTTCGGCGCCGAGGTGATTGTCGCGCGATGTCGGGAAATCGCTTCCAGCCACCGCATTGGGCGTTTGATGAAGGCGGTCGGAGGCATAAGGACGGTAGTGCCCCCGACGTAAAGGGTCTCGAGGATGCCGCCGATGAGACCCATGTCGTGGTAGGGCGGCAGCCAGAACACGCCGATTGCGTGGTCGTCACCGTGCCATGCCTGACGGATGGCGTCCAAATTGTGCATCAGGTTGCGGTGCGTCAGTACGATGCCGCGTGGTGAGCTGGTGGAGCCTGAGGTGTACTGCACCATGGCGGCTGCGCTCGCGTCGATGTCTGGGGGAACCCAGTCCCGGTCGTCGCCCGCCGCGTCGGTGACACACCATCGCAAGGGACGCCCGTCGGCCAGACCGTCCACCGTGGCCTTGATTCTCGTCTGCATCTCGGCGGTGGCCAGGGCGAAGCCGGGTTGCACATCCGCGATGATCGACTCGACGCGCGGGACCAGGTGATCGCGCACCGGCGGATGTAACGGTACGGCGACGGTTCCCGCGTAAAGACACCCGAAGAAGCCGGCGATAAAGTCAAGGCCCGGCGGGCATAAGAGCAGGACGCGTTCGCCCCCGGCGCCCTGTTGCTGCAGGCTCGACGCGATCCGACGCGCCCTAATGTCCAGCTCCTGATAAGTCAGTCGGCTGCTGTGTTCTTCCTCGCCATCGCGGGAGAAGGTGAACGCAACCTTGTCCCGATAGCGTTCGACTCGCTGCTGCAGGTGCCCAAGCAGCGTCGGCGCAGTAAGCGGCGCGTAGTCGGGCATCTCGCGGCCTGATTCGATGTGATCACCCGCGCGCCCGGAATTGCGTCGGTCGGCGATGCTCATCTCGCTCCCTCTATCAGCCTTGAGGTGACCACTTTTTCAAGGTGCATCGGTTTCACATCGGGGGGTTCAACTGTCCCGCGGAGCCTCGTCGTGCACCGACCTCTCGCCGGACGGCCCGTGATCGCTTCGTACGGGCGCCGGACGTCCGCGCTGCGGCGCAGATTGCCCGTGGTGGGGCCTGGCGCTTTGGCGATGTCGACCGCGTCCGCGTCAAGATCTATTCGGTGCAACAACCGGGTTACATCGATACTCCGGCTGGCTGCAGTAATCACCGCGACCCGTGACATCGGCGTTCCTCAGTCTGTAGCGCTACAGCCCCGAGATCGCGGTGGTCATGCTCCGGGTCTCCTTGCTCTATGTCGATCTCGTGATGCTCGAAGAAATGACGGCCGTTGGAAGTCTTCAGTAGTCTGCGAAATGCCTGCGCGGTGTAGCCGGTAAGGATCGCGTCGGTGGACGCGCGCACCGTGGCCCAGCGGGCAATGCGCAACAACGGCTCGATCTCGCCGAGATAGTCGCCGGGAATGGCGACCTTGAGCAGCTCCTCGGCTCCGTCCGCCGATTCGCGCACGACCTCCAGTTCGCCCTCGGCGACAACGTAGATCAAGTCCCCGACGCTGCCTTGCTCGAACAACACCGAACCGCTTGGCACACGCACGGTTACGGGCTCGCGGTCGATCGGGGTGGAATCCGGCATCAGGCTGACCACGTGGTCGGCGAACGGCAGGATCCGGGTGTCGTGGGTGGCGACCACGACGATTCGCTCGCCGCTGGCCAACTTCCGGAGCATCTGCAGCACCCCTTCGACCTGGACATAGTCCAGGTGGGCCGTGGGTTCGTCGGCCAAGATCAGCGGTGGGTCCAACGCGATCGCGCGGGCCACCGCCACCCGTTCTTGCTGACCGCCGCTGAGGTGACCGGGCCGGTGTGTCATGCGGTCGCGCAGGCCGACGCCGGTCAGCAATTCGGCGGCGCGTTCGCGGGCCGCCCGCCGCGACCACCCCGCCGCCCACAGCGGCACCATCACGTTCTCCAGTGCGGTGAGGCTTGCCACCAGGTTGAACGATTGAAAGACGATGCCCACGGTGCGGCGCCGGTAGGCCGTCAGCCCACGGCGGTCCAGCGACGTGACGTCGATGTCACCGGCCTGGATGCGCCCGTCGGTCGGGCTGAGGATGCCGCTGATACACGACAGCAACGTTGTTTTCCCGCACCCGCTGGGGCCCGACACGACCACCAGCGATCCGGCCGTGACCTCCAGATCCAGACCGTCGATGACGCGGACCGCCTCCCCACCGTTGGAGTACTCGACAACGAGATCTTTGATGCGCAGGTCACCCATGACTACGGACCTCCAAAGGCCAGCGCCGGCTCGACCGCTATCGCGTGCCGCAGGCCCGCCAAGCTCGCCAACAGACCGATCACCACCGCCGTCGCCACCAACGACAGGAAGGTCGAGGTGGTCACCACTACGAGCATCGGAAACAGCGGGCCGAGCACCACCGACAGCAGCCCACCGAGCAGCGCGGCGACCAACGCGACGAGCACTGCCTGTAGCGTGAGCCCGCCGAGCACCGAGTGAGTGGCGACACCGAGGGCTTTGAACACCGCGAAGTCCCGCGTGCGCTCCAGCGCAGATAAATAGATCAGCGAACCCACGATCAGCGCCGCCACCGCCCACAGCAGAACCGCCATGTACGACATCGCCAGGTAAGCCCCGTGCAGCGGACGGACCATGTCATCGACCGCGGCGTGGCGATCCACGATGTGATAGCCGGCGGGTGTTTGCCTGGGTGAGCCGCGCAAACCGATGGCGGAAACCACCGGCTGCCCCGAAAACATCAACCGCTGCGCCCCCGCAACGGTAAGAAACGCATTGGGTTGGCCTGCGAGCGTGGTCGACTTGTCGACCAGCCCTACGACCCGCAGCACCTCCCCACCCACCTCGATGTCGTCACCGATGGATCGCCCCAGCGTGGTCGACATGGCAACCTCACCGGGATTCGACGGTGCCCGCCCCGCGGCGATCGGCGGCATCCCCAACCCACGCTCGGGCACACCGTAGACATTCACGTTTTGCGGCGAGCGCCGATCTTGCAGGATCGTGTTGCCGTAGACCACCGGAATCACCGATTCGATGCCTGGGAGGCCGGCGATCGCCCTCGTTTCTGCCTCCGGGAACCTCGATGAACCCATGAACGGACCTACTGCGCCCGCCTTGATGAGGTAGGTGTCAATGCCCAGCGAGTCGACCACGCGCTGCGCCTCGACACGAAAAGCGTGCGTCAGCCCGGTGAGGATGAGGGTCAAGGCGAATACTGTTCCGGTGCCGATGGCCGCGACGATGAAGCGACGCTGTCGCCACTGCATGTCCCGTAACGCGGTGATCAACATTGCGGCGCGCGCCTGCTCGCGCAGTTCACCGATATACGCCACGGCTCGAACTCCGATTTGACTTTCATGTAACAAATGACCTTTCTCTGCGGGGTGCGTAGAGCCCAAAGGCCCTGATGGACAGGACTTACGCCGACTTGGCAGGACAGGCCGGACTCGACGTGGTCGAGTGGTTCGTGGATCTCCTCAGGATGCACACGCACTTGTTGAATTGGCGTCTAGAGGGTGTGGTCTGCCTGTGATCGCTAAATCCAAAGCAGCAGCGCCCAATACAGTTACGTTGGGCGTAGCGAACGTCATCAGAGTTCCGCTGACCGGAGGGGGTCCCATCGCCGTCCCATACGTCCCGTTCGGCCTCCGCCTTGGCGGGCCGATCCGCGGCCATCGCCCGGCGCGCACGCAGGCATGTGTGCGCGCAGTTCTGCTTGGTGAGCGGACACGTGGACGCTCGGACGGGGTTTTTTGCCGACATGCCGTACAGTTTCGCCAGTTAACGGTTCGGTGTCGTCCACACTGGCAACCATTTGCCGTAGGCGCTAGCACTACCCGCAGCCGCGGCAGTCCCACACGAGCCGTGAAAGCCGTTGTAATAGAACGCCCGCTCCCGGGCCGTGGATCTCGTGGTGGTTGCGCATTGACCGCAAGATGAGAAGTCAAGTCGCCCAGGGCGTTGCGCGCAAATGCGCGATGCACCGCCGCGCAGTACCAAATCGCCACACAGATGATCGGTCCGTGCATGTTCGAACCCGCCATGGAAGCGGCTCCGGACTGGCTCACGGCGATTGACGGATCGTTCTGGTCACACCGTCATCGCAACAGCAGGCCGATGCCAAGCTCGTCGTGACCGCGATGGCCGCGCTCGCCGATGAACCGATACATGTGGTCGCCACGCTGCCTGCCGGGCTACCCAGCGACGTCACACCCAGAGCGCACGCAATGGTGTGCGCATTCGCGCCGAACGTGTCAAGGATGGCGCGAGCGTTCGCCGGTCCGAAATCCTCGAAATGCAGCACCTCGTGGCGGTTACGCAGCTGATCGAGCAAGAGGTTGCGATCTAAATCGGTGCCCAGTCGGCGGGGGCGTGGGGATGAATCGTCGCGGGCAACGGTGAGCCACGGCTCCTACACCCGCGTTTCGATTAACAGAAGGCCTCCGCGCTAACGGCCAACAGCGCTGCGCTCTGACGGCGAAACAGGCAGGGTTGCGTGCATCTCGCGTACCTGCTAGCTGTACTTTGCAACTCACTCAGGCGTTCCCGTAGCAGAACGCCGGTGTCATAAAACTCCGTCAATGGGGATGGTGACGGCTAACGACGTTCCGACTTCGGATGGACTGATGACTCGGAGACACCCGCCGAGGGCCTCGACCCGATCAGTTAGCCCGATGAGTCCGGACCCATTGCCGGGGTCGGCTCCGCCAATGCCGTTGTCGCAAACCGCGATATCGAGGTGGTCACCGTGGATTGCAGCGTGCACGCTGACTTCGCGAGCATGGGCATGCTTGGTGACATTTGTCAGCGCTTCAGCCACCACGTAGTACGCGGCAACTTCAACAGATTCGCTCAACCGGCCATCGAGGGCGAGATCGAGAGTCACCGGAACGACGGACCGGCGAGCCATCGCCTCGAGCGCCGGGCCCAATCCGCCCTGGGCCAGGATGGCCGGATGAATGCCATGGGAGAGTGCGCGGAGTTCTTCTGAGATGTCTGCCAAACCAGATACGATGTTGGACAGGCTGCTTTTAAGGTCATCGAGTTCGGGGGGCACCGATGCCTGCGCCATGCGGACTTCAATCCCCAGCAACGCCAGCCGCTGCTGAGCGCCGTCGTGCAGGTCGCGTTCCAGACGGCGGCGCGCGTCATCGGCCGCCGCCACGATCCTCTTGCGTGACGCGCGCAATTCGGCACGCGTCGCAGCCTTCCAGATCGCAGTGGCGGCTAGATCCGCGAACTCATGAACGCGGGCTTCGGTGGTGGGAGGCAACGGGTGTGAGGCCGAGCATGCGACGACGGCCAACCCCCACACCCAACGATCGGCAACCGCCGGCGCCCCGACCTGCCACGGCAGGTCCGTCTCCCGGGCCCGGGCAGCAACGGATACCGGGGCGTGTTCCCCAGTTTCCATTCGGGTGGGGCGACCGCTGCTATGCGCCGGCGTTGCAATGCTGTCGTCGTCCAATGTAAAGCGTTCTCCCACCTGTAGGTTCGCTGGACCATCCTCGTTGTAGACGCCGACGATGGTCAGTGCGTCCTCGGCCTCGCAAGTGCCCACCATCGCATCGTGTACTTCGAGGCAGCGCGCCATCTCCGCGGCGACTTCTGAAAACAATTCCGACGGGTTGATGCCACGGGCGACCAGCGTGGCGACGCGTCGCAACGCCGCTTGCCGCGTGGCCAGCGCCTTCAACTCGTCGCCAGACGGGCCGTCAATGGCCGGTGTTTCCTCAGGCCGCTGCTGCTTCACCAAACCGCGCCTTTGTCTCTTTGATTCACGCCTTTCCGTGGCTGAGATTCGCACCCTCACGACCACGTGACTTCGGCGCCAACACCCAATAGTCCTGCGCAAAATCGGCATTGCGTACCCAGCCAGCTTCAATAGGCCTGCCGGTCGCAAGTCCGCAGCATCTCGGCTACCTGCTAAACCTAGGAAGGCAACCAGTTCCGGCTGGCTGGAGTAGTTGCGCCGCCACAACACAGCGCCAATGGCCGTTAGCGCCAACGACATGTGCAGCCAGGTCCGCAACTCTGGAGCCATCGTCCCCCTTGGCCGTAATCGCTTTCGCACTTTGGCGGACGCGCCGATCAGATGCCGTCAGAGGAGACATATGGATTCGCACCGTTCAGATGCGTTGGGGTGGCAACTCTTACCGGCGTGCATCCCACCGAACACACGCCCATCAAGTGCACCAGGCTGGCGGCTCGCCCGAAGCCGTCGATTCGCTGCCTTCAACAACGAGCAATATCGCGCCAAGGTTAAGCCAGGCTGAGCCGGCAACATGTTCTACACCCAAAGGCTTCCCGACCACGACCAGGCAGCGCGCGAGTGAAGATTCCTGGTCCGGTTGGGCCTGCCGGCATCGTCCTTCGGTGGGCGCGCGTGGTGCTCGCGTCCCGCCACGGGCGTGACGTATATCAGACTTCGACCATGGGGGCGCTGCTTCAGGGGGTGTACGAGGGGGATGTCACGATCCGGGAGTTGTTGCGTCACGGAGACTTTGGTCTTGGCACATTTAACCGTCTCGACGGCGAGATGTTGGTGCTCGATGGGGTCTGTTACCAGCTGCGGAGCGACGGCAGTGCCACGCTCGCGGATACGGAGCAGAGAACTCCGTTCGCCGCGGTCACCTGGTTTGACGCCGACCACTCACTCGAGGTGTCCGAGCCCTGTGGTCGGGCTGCGGTCAAGGCGCTCATCGATCAGGCACTCCAGAGTACGAATCTCATGGTGGCCGTGCGCGTTTCCGGGGAATTCAGCATGATGCGTACCCGCACGGTGACCGAGCAGCACCCGCCGTACCGTCCGTTCATTAAGGCCACCCAAGACCAGGAGGAAGTGACGCTCACCGACGTAAGGGGAACACTCGCCGGGTTCCGGATGCCCGAGTTCGAGCAGGGCATCGCGGTGGCCGGCTACCACTCACATTTCATCACCACGGACCACAGCCACGGCGGGCACGCGCTCGATTACCGGCTTGTTCGCGGCACCGTCGAGATCAGCGTCCACAGCGAGCTGCATCTGCGTTTACCAAGCACGCTGGACTTTCTCAGCGCCGATTTGACCAGCGCCGACATCGACGAGCAGATCCGCCAAACAGAGGAAGGCTGACGTGGCAGTCAACGAGGTCCGGTCCGCTCAGCGGGTGGTCGAGACGCTGTCCGCGTACGGAATTCAATATGTCTTCGGTGTGCCGGGGGCGAAGATCGATCCGGTCTTCGACGCGCTCGTTGACGGCGGGCCGGAGCTAGTCGTATGCCGGCACGAGCAAAACGCGGCGTTCATGGCAACGGCGGTCGGTCGACTGACCGGCACGCCTGGGGTCGCGTTGGTGACGTCGGGGCCTGGCACCACGAATCTAGCGACGGGTCTGGTCACCGCCACCACCGAGCAGGATCCCATGATCGCGATCTGCGGGGCGGTTGCTCGCGCAGACCGGCTCAAACGGACCCACCAGTCGATGGATGCAGTGGCGGCACTCAAACCGTTTACTAAGCACACCGGCGAGGTCAACGATCCCGACAACGTACCGGAAGCGGTGGCCAATGCGATCCGCGCGGCTACCACCGTGCCCCGCGGCGCCGCGGCGGTAGTGCTGCCCGTCGACGTGTCGACCTCTGCCACGGTGGCCTCCATCGTTGCGCCTACTCCGGTCTCGCCCCTTGGCGCTGCACCAGCAGCAGCTATTAAACTCGCCGCCAACTTAATTTGTGCCGCGCAACGCCCCGTGCTGTTTGTCGGTGTGCGGGCAGGCGAGCCCGGGCCGTGCGCGGCGCTGCGTGACCTACTCGCAGACACCGATCTGCCGGTGGTTGAGACGTTCCAGGCCGCCGGTGTCGTGTCACGCGAGCTGGAGGATCACTTCGTCGGCCGCGTAGGCCTGTTCCGCAACCAACCCGGCGACATCCTCATTAGCCACGCAGACGTCTTAGTAACCATAGGATTCGACCCGGTCGAATACGATCCACACCTGTGGAACACCGACGTGCACCGCACGGTGATCCACATCGATGAGGTCCCCGCCGACGTCGACAATCACTACCAACCTACGGTGGAGTTGCGCGGGAACATTGCGACGACGCTGCGCGGGCTGACCCGGCTGCTCTCGGGCCTACGGCTGTCCGACGCGGCCGATGCGGCAGTCGCTGCGCAGCGGGCGGCGCTCGTGTCCATTGACGAGGAAGCGCACTCGAATCCAGACACTGATGCCGGCCTTAATCCGGCCGCCGTCGTACTCAAGATCCGCGAATTGGTCGACGACGAGGCCACCATCGCTTGCGACGTGGGCTCGCACTACATCTACATGGCCCGGCATTTCCGGGCGCATCGGCCCCGCCAACTGCTGTTCTCCAACGGTCAACAAACCCTCGGGGTCGCATTGCCGTGGGCGATGGTGGCCGCGATGGTGCGACCCGGCACGCAGGTCGTATCGGTATCCGGCGACGGTGGATTCCTCTTCAGCGCACAGGAGTTGGAAACGGCAACGCGTCTCGCATTGAACTTCACCCATGTCATCATGCGCGACAACAGCTACGACATGGTCGCTTTCCAACAAGTACTGAAATACGGTCGCACGTCAGGTGTTCAACTCGGTGAGTACGACATCACTCACTACGCGGAGGCGTTCGGCGCCAAAGGATTGCGGGTCGACAGCATGGACGAGTTCGAACACACGCTCAAACAGTCCTTGACCGAGCCGGGAATCACCGTCATCGACGTCTCTGTCGACTACTGGAACAACACCGAACTCTTCGCGCAACTGCATGACGGCGTCCTCGAATGACTTAGAGTTGGTTAGCGGCACGCCAATGGAAAATGCCATAGAACGAACCACGCGCTCCCGCTGATCTTCTGATGCCCCTAGTCGCTGGAACCAATGATACGGTGGGCGCCAAGACGGCGACGATTCTGCAGCTATCCCGCTATATGGGGCCGTGTCCACCGCGGCATTGGGCACCGGTTGTGGCCTGGATGTCCGTTCCTTTTAGGGGCGAGGGTGACGTCGCACATTCGCCACGGCGCTGGTCTGGGAATGCCGGGTTCCCGCAGACGATGTCGGGCTGGCACCCATCAGGAATTAGGGGACAGCTGCGAAGACAAATGACTGCGCCGGCGCAATCCTGAGACGAGAGGACTGAACACGCCAGATGCAGAAGGAGTGCGGCCATGCGAGCCGGAGCCCATCGCGCCGGAGTGCTATTGCGTGCCGGTGATCCCAGCCATCCCGTGCCAACTACTCTCGGCCGCAGGCCGCGGTTGAGTACCATCAGGCATTCGATCAGCCGATCCCTGCCGAGAACCGCCGTCAAGCGCACTCGGAATACTCGCAGCGCCAGCCAAATTCACGGACACCGACGGCTGCCCGCGCCAAGGCGAGGTTGTTGGAAAGCCCTACGCGCAAACCGAACCGATCGACTCAACTCCCAGGACCCGCGGTCACCGCCTGCCCACTTGCGGTGCCTGATTGTTGATGACAATCTCGACTTCGTCGAGGCCGCCACTCGCCTGCTTGAAGGTGACGGCATCACAGTTGTGGGTTCGGCATCCAACAGCGCGCTCGCCTTGGAGCGGCTTGACGATCTGGGCCCGAATGTTGTGCTGGTCGATGTGCATCTCGGCCACGAGAGTGGATTCGATCTGGCTCGGATCCTGTGCGGTGGCGACCGCCACCCTGCGGTCATCTTGACCTCGTCCTATTCCGAGGACGAGCTCGCCGAGCTGGTCGCCGCCAGCCCGGCGGCGGGCTTTGTACCCAAGCTGGCGATATCATCAGCGGCGATCCGCAGCATCCTAGCCGCCGGCGGATGAGACTGCATAGTCGGCAGAACGTAATCGGCAACGTTGAAACATCACCACGATCGGTCATGCACCGAATATTCTCTGCGCCTAGGGCATTGGGGCCGTAGATAGTTACCCATCCGAGAACGTATTCCGTATCGCAGTGCACAACCAGCAGGGTATCTCGCACCTGATCGAGTACCGCCCCGACAGTGTCATAGGGTTCGGCGATGACCACGACCGGGCTAGCTCCCGGATTGCTCTCGGCTTACTTCAAATCCATCTGCATGGCGTCCTGGGCGGGACCCGTTGACAGCATCGTTTGTAAAAGCATCCGGTCGTCGCGTGGGTGCGGTGCACTGCACCAATTTCCCTACGCACCCATATATCAGCCACCGCCGCCTCCAAATGCTCCACAACCCCTGGCAATTCGTGCCGACGCACGCTCAACAACTCACACATGGTAGAGCGAAACATCGTGCGAGCACAGGCTTGCTGAGTTGGGCATCTTTGATCGCGACTACGCGAAGAAGACGGCCGGCTCAAATGAGGAGCACCGCTACCCGGATCGGGATGGATTCGCTGTCGATACGCCAATGGGCCGCCAGACCGGCGTTAAGGAAATGGTCGAGATGTCGAAGACACTCAGTGAATACCAGTATCCACTGACCCCGTCGGGCTCCTGGCAACCAAGCGGGTTCCGACTGGCACCCAGCCCTGCCACCTCCCGGTGGCGAAAAGCGTTGGCAATCAAATAAGCCGGCGGTGCCGGCGGTGCAAATGGTCGTCGAGACCAGTGATCAGCGCGAGTCGGAGTGGGCAGCGATCAGTACTCATTGCGCAGTCTCTACGGCGAGAAGGGGACGCGCGTCCGTCGATGTGCTTGGGCTGCAGGGCGAGACGACAATTCCCCACTCCCCCCGGCGCCGCGACCAAGTGCGCGTTTCGGGATCGCGTTGCGTCGTGGGAGTCAGATCGAGGTCGACGGCGACGGTGTCCTCGCCACCGGCGGGCAGCTCGACCCGCCGGAAGCCGACCAACTGCGGGACGGCGTCGTCGGCGTCGCTGACCGCGTACACCTGGGCGACGGTGGAGCCGGCGCGTCGTCCGGTGTTGCGGACGCGGACGGTGGCGACGGCGTCGCCGTCGGCGACTCGGTGGTTGAGGAGCTCCATGTCGAAGGTCGTGTATCCCAGCCCGAATCCGAACGGGTAGGCCGCGGGGCGGCCGTCGCGATCGAGTTTTCTTTGGCCCCACCAGGAGTCATAGACGATGGTCTTGGCCTCTGCGTCGAAGAAGGGCAGATGACGCGCATCGGTGGGGATGGCGACCGGCAAGCGTCCACCCGGCTCCTGAGCGCCGATGAGGACGTCGGCTATCGCCCGCCCGCCTTCCATGCCCGGGTACCAGGCCATCAGGATCGCCGGGACCTTATGTCGCCAGGCCTCCATGATGATCGCGCTGCCGCCGATCACCACCACCACCGTCCGTGGGTTGGCCGCGGCGACAGTGGCAATCAGTGCCTCATCGGGACGGTGCAGCGTCAGGGCTTTGCGGTCCCCACCTTGGGCGAATCGCTTACCCAAGAGGGCGAGCTTGCCTCGGATGAACCGCCGCACGCGCGAGTTGAAAGGAAACCCGAGCGCTTTGAGGCTGTCGGGGTTCGTGTTGGCGACAAATTCGCCTTCGTCGTTCCAGTCCAGCCCGGCGACCACGATCGCCGCGTCGGCGTCGCAGGCTGCCCGCACGGCCGCGGCAGGATCGCTGCCGTCGACGTGCGCGATCTCGGTGTGCGGCAGCGCTTCCCGCAGACCCTCCAGCGGCGAGGACGTGGCGGGTGGTCGGACACGCGACGAGCCGTGATCGCCGAGATTCGCCTCGGTGGCCAGCGCACCGATCATCGCCAGGCGTTTGACCTCCGGTGCCAGCGGCAACACGGCGGCACCGTCAACTGGCTCGTTCTTCAGCAGGACTGCCCCGCGCGCGGCGACGTGGCGGGCGAGCATCCGGTGCTCGGCCTTCGCGACCACCGACGCGGGCGGCTCTCCCTGGTCGCGGATGGCGTAGTGCCGCAGCGTGGTCGCCAGAATGCGTCGCGCCGACGTCAACACCGTTTCGCGGGACAGTCGCCCGCTTTCGAGCGCCTTCGGCAGCGTGCGGGCGCGCAGCAGACGCAGCGGCATCTCGACGTCCATACCGGCTTCCAGGCTGCGGACCCCATCGTGGGTGCCGAACACCCAGTCGCTGCTGACAAACCCGCTGAAACCCCATTCGTCGCGGAGGATGTCGGTCAGCAGCACCTTGTTCACGTCAAGAAAGGCGCCGTTAACGGAGTTGTAGGAACTCATCACCGAATCGGCGCCGGCGTCGATCACCGTCTTGAAGTGCGGCAAGTACACCTCGTGCAACGCGTAGTCATCGACGGTCACGTCCACGGTGAAGCGTGCATTCTCCATCGAGTTCAGCGCGAAGTGCTTGACACAGGCCATCACATTGCGACGCAGCCCGCGCGTGAGGCCAGCGCCCATCCGCCCGGTGAGGACCGGGTCCTCGCCGTAGCACTCTTGCGCGCGCCCCCACGCTGGATGCCGCAGCAGGTTCACGCAAACTGCACCGGAGTAGTTTGCCCCGGCGGCCCGGGCCTCCACGCCCATCACCTCTCCAACCCGCTCCTCGAGATCGGGCTCCCATGTTGCGGCGCGCGCCATGGTCACCGGGAACGCCGTCGAGTGACCTAACACGACGCCCCGTGGTCCGTCGCTGAACCGGATGCCCGGAATGCCGAGCCGGGGCAGCGCGCCCCCGCTCCGCGCCACGGTGCCGAACTCCTCGGTCACCTTGATCGAATGCCGTACATGTGTATCGCCGTCGAGGAGCCAGACTAGTTCCTCGTCGGTTAACTGCGCGATCAAGCGCTCGGCTGCCTCGTCGGCCGTGGATTCGCCCACCCTCAACTGGGCGACAGCGTCACCGAAGGTAAAAGTCGCTCCCCGTGTTGAGGATTTCGACATAATAGAATTTCCCTTCCGCTGACGTGTCTAGCCCTCGGTAATTGTATCTACCGTTGACCTTTACCCAGCTCGCAGCACCGTCGGTGCAGCGGCGAGGGATGATGGCGCGACGTTGACGGTCGGTAAAAAAGTATTGCACCAACGGGGTCCAGACATCGGCGTCATCCTGCGCAGCGATTGCGGTCGCGAGGTGCGCATGAACAGCAGCCCCAGGCGCGGCACGCGGGACTGCTACTGCGGCGTGGACTGCTGGCCACTGATGTCGGATTTCAGCAACCCAATTATCCCAGATCAGAGCCACGTTCTTCATCAACAGCCCACCCCCACAACGACTTTCCGTGAAAGCCCCGGGCCCAATCGAGGAGACACTCTACGGCCCCGGCACTTCAACTTGGTCCCCGAACTCATCTCCGCGATCGAGGAATACCTAAATGCATACCGCACTGTTCGTGTGCATCGGGGCAGGGCGGCTTGAGCACGGCAGCTACCAGCCGCGGGTCGGCCGAATATGTCATCGAGCATCAGCCCATAGCCGCTGTGTCGCAGGCTAATCCGTAGCTCGGGACTCGGCGGATTAGCCGTGAGCCACGTACGCAGCAACAGCTTTTGCTGCTCAATGGACGGATGTTGGATGCCGAGCATTCAAAGCAGGGCTACCGCGGTCTCGGGCTGGTGTGGGTCCAATTGGATTGGCCCGTCGGCATGGGCTGAACCAGGCACGCACCCACCTCGTGCGACGCGCGCTGATCGCGAGTGGCCATTGGCGGGTCCCGCCAGCGTGTCGGTGTCGGCTTCGGGATTGAGGTCCTCATGGACCACAACCGTGCGCTCGGCCGCGGGACTCATCGCGGCAGCCGCGCGGTAGGTGCATACCAGCCAGTTTGATAGTGATTCGACTAACGCATCTCAGGGTCGACACGACGAGGTCAGAGGGGCACGGCCATGTCGTTAGAATCCCGTGTTGGACAGCAAAAGTCGTCAGTGCTTGGCCCGGAATTAGTAGTTGCGGCTGGCAGGTATACCCACTGCCGTTGGTCCGCGCACCTATGGGCGCCAGCATTCACGACAGCTACCGGCCCAAACGGCATGGTTGTTCGGTATGCGTATATCACGGCGGCGTGTAATGGCCATCTACTAGTGAGCGCGGCGATGTGGCCGCTCTCGGGGCCCGACTATCGGCCGGAACATGGTGGTACGGGATCGGAAACGTCCTTGCCGAAGAAATTCTTGAGGGGTCCAGATCTTCGGCTCGCTCGCGCAACAGCGGGGTCGCCTCGAATTCGCGGAGTCGAAGCCCTCGGATGCCCCGGTCGTTGCCAGTCGGTTGGGCCTGGCCCCGAACGCCCGACCGAACACGTGTTGTTCCGCTACGACGCTGGAAGCGTTCCCTCCATTAGTTTTTACTCGTTACCGCACACGTGTGCTGGCCGCGCCAAGACGCTCGACGATGCGCGCAAAGTGTATCGCTCTACGATGTGTGAGTTGTTGGCCGTTAGCCGGCGCGAATTGCCGCCAGTGGTGGAGCACTTGGAGGCGGTTGTGGCTGATATGTGGGTGCGTACGGAGGTTGGTGCCGTGCACCGCGACCCGCTCGGCGACCGGATGTTTCTGCAGACGTTGCTGTTAACAGGCCCGGCTCAGGACGCGATGCACGCGGACCTGGGTTACGCGACAGATCGAGGAGCCGGCCCCGTCGTCGTCATCGTTGAGCCCTATGACGCCGTGGGGACGGTACTGGACCAGATGCGCGCGGCAGATACCGTGCTGGTGGTTCATTATGATACGCGAAACGTTCTCGGGTGGGTCACAATCTACGGGCCCAACGCCGAAGCGGCGGATGATGTCGAGCGCGTCCCCACCCCTGCTGATCTACCCGCAAGGCCGATCACTTTCTTGACCGATGGCTGCATCACCGCCAACCGCAGAGCGGTGCAGCTGCAGGCCAACTGAACGAAAGCAGCTGAGTGACAAGCCGTCGACGCTAGTCGGACCTGCGCTCGAAGCGGCACAATGGACTTGACGCATCCCTCATGTGTCATTGGGCAGCCAGGATCGTACCGCAGGAAAGCGAGGGCCGAGCTCAGCTGGCTTTGAGGTAGGTTATTACCGCGCAAACCCGGCGGTGGTCGTCGTCGGTCTGTGCGAGGTCTAGCTTGTTCATGATGCTGCGGATGTGTTTTTCGACGGTGGCTTCGGCCAGCCAGAGTCGACGAGCGATACCGGCGTTGGAACGACCCTCGGCCATCAAGGCAAGCACTTGGTGTTCGCGCGGGCTGAGTGTGTCAAGCGGGTCCTCATGGCGGCGCCGGTTTACCAACTGCCTCATCAAAGTGGGATCCACCACGCAGGCACCCTTGGCGATCCGCTCGACAGCGTCGATGAAATCGTCGACGTCGGCCACGCGGCTCTTGAGCAGATAACCCACCCCGGGTCCGTTGGCGATCAGGTCTATCGCATGGTCGACCTCGACGTATGCCGACAACACCAGGATGCCCGTTTTGGGGAACTCCTCGCGGATGATCCGGGCCGCGTCGATGCCCTCGCTCGTTTTAGTCGGCGGCATCCGGATGTCGACCACCACCAGGTCCGGTTTGAGTGCACTGACCTGCGCGAGCAGTTCGGGTTTACTGCCGGCCCGGCCTACAACGTCGAAACCGTACCGGACGAGCAGACCGCGCAACCCCTCGCGAAGCAGCACTTCGTCATCGGCCACCACCACGCGCAAAGCCCGCTCGGCCGATTCCCTGCCGCGGTCCCCGGTGTTGGCACTTTTTGCGTTCATGACGATTCCTTCGACTAGGCCACTAACAACATTGGTTTGTCCGTTTATCCCTGGCACATATCGGCGCTTATCGCTGTCCTATGATTTGCGAACCGGATTAAGCATCATGCCGCCGGCGGAACGAAGGGGAACAGCTCATCTGCGCATGCCACCGCCTCACTCCAGGTGGCCCCGGCGCGTGTCACCTGCTGGACGGCGGCGAGCCACCTGACCTGCGAGCCACTGGGCTGAGTGAACCTCAGCTTTGCCCAGTCGAGAGAGGTGACGTCGCTATTGCTCAGTGCAAACGGAACGCCCAATTCGAACCTGTAGAGTGCAGTGCCGACGATGTCACCAAGCTGGTCGAGGAGCCAATCCCAAAAGTTGGACTCGGTGCTGCGGTCGGGGTATCGCTTCGACAGATCCCGCACCGTCATCAGCAGAAACGTGAAGGGGAGGGTTCGCTTCATGACGCCCTCCTGGGTCGGGGTGACGCCGCGGTGCCCGTGCGTTGCGGCTCGTTGTTTTCAAAAAGCTCCGGCACGTCCTGGACGCTCTGCGCGCTCATGACCCGGCGACGGCGAGCACCACGGGCAGCATCCATACGCTGCGCTTGGCATGGTTCGGCCTTTCTCGTCGTCTGCTCTAGCGTCGCCGCGCGGCATGGGTGACACCATTGCCCGTCGGGCAATCTTGAAGGCAATGTGGGGTAATGGCTAAGTCGCCGGAATGCAAGTGGTGGGGTGGTCGGTGCTGTCCATCAGCTTGCTTAGCTTGGCGCGCGAATTGCCCCTCAAGCTTGGCGAACGCATTGCTGCAGATGGGCTTTGACCATGTGCGGCGTGACGTGCAGGCGCTGTGCCACTGACCGCTTGGTAGGGCGAACAGGTGCCGGGATGATCTGACGGCTGGCGGACGCCTATGCCGAGGGCTCGGCATCAAACGGCAACTCCGCGCAGACGATCATCTCTTAACGCCCACTCCCTCGCGCGGGCGGGTCGCCGACGACTGGTCGTGAGGATCCGTTGTGCACGCGGCTTCGATCCTGTCGCCGGTTTCCTTGTTGATGTTCTTCCGACGCTCAAACGCGCGGACCAACACCGGTTCGGACACGCCGCTGCGCAAGTGACCTGCGACGTGAGACGCCAGCCGATCACGTTCCGCATCATCCATTGCGTCGCGGCCGAGGGTGCCGGCCTTGCCCCAATCGTCGTCCTCGGGACGCAATGTGTATGCGGTGCGGACCATTTCGCCGTCGGTGTACCAGAGGGCCTCGGCCGTGCGTGACGGATCCGCCTGCGGGCCGGCCTTGGAGTTGGGTGCATGCACCGGATCGCACCGGAATACCGGCGTCAGTGGTTGTCGGGGTGGGTTGTTCATTAGTCATTGTCTCTGCTCCGTCTAGTTTTGATGGGATCGAGAGCATTCTGTTTAGGCCTTTGGGTTTTCGGGCTTGGGCACCCATGCGCCTCGTTCTCGAAAGCGGCGTCGATGGCCCCAAATCCAGGCAGAGGCTGTTCAGGGCTTTAGGTGTGACGGTGAACCATCCGCAGAGATCCTTGTTTCAGTGCTGACTGCCCGACGCGCCTGCCCCCTTGATAACCCCGGACAGTTGCCTGGCGCGCACCACGGCGATGCTGATGTTGAGTCATTGGCGTTATGAGGCAGCCGGTATTGGTCGGGGGCCGTGTGGGTGATTGGCGCTGACGTCAAGCAGGCTGCGAAGTTGGCGTCGGCCGCGATGCAGCCGCGACAGCACGGTTCTGTACTGGCTATTCATGATCGCTGCGATCTCGGTGCGGGAAAGCCCCTCGACATCGGCGTAGTAGACCGCTGTGCGGAATTGCACCGGCAGTGTCTGCATCGCGGCCTTGATGTCGTTGTCGGGCAGGGAATCTAGTGCGACATCCTCGGCGGAGCGCAGTTCTTGAGGTGTGCAGCGGGCGTAGGCCGTCGACAATCGCTGATCGGTGAGTTCCTCGCTGAAACACTGCTCTACTTGAGAGCGCTTTTTGCGGTAGGCATTGATGTGAACGTTACTCAAGATCCGGAACATCCACGCGTTCAGGTTTGAGCCCGGCTGAAACGAATGGAAGCCCTTGTAGGCCTTCAACATGGTTTCCTGGGTCAGGTCTTCGGCGTCGAAGTGATTGCGGCACAGTCGCAGCGCATGGCGATACAGCGACTCGCGCAGCGGAACGACCTCGCGTTCGAACCGTGCAACCAGCTCGCTGTCACCTAAGTGTCTTGGGGCCGGTGTACCACTTGGAGTGATGTTGGCGTGCTGCTCGGTCATCGCCATCCGTCCGAGAATTTTCCGGGTGCCGCTATGAACAATGTCGACAGGATCGTTTCCCGTGGCCCGCCACGATGTTTCGGCCGATGGTTGCACTTCGACAGCGGCCAGTTCGCCGTGCTCACCGGTCGGCAGCCACTGCACGCCGCCGGGACAAGAGCACGAGTCGGCGCGCGCCGTCGTCGTCGCGAGCCACCGCCAACGCACCTGGGTGAACCGCTGTCACCCACCCAGAGAGCCAATGCGGGCTAGCGTCCGAAACACGAACGCGCGACCCGGTAACTAGTGGGCCGCGAAAGACCTCTGACCTGGCGGTGGCGAGCGGTCGAACATCCATACCCAACAAGATGTCAGCTGAGCCAGTAGCTGTCGTGAATGCCGGTGCCCATAAATGCGCTGGTTAATGGCAGTGGATGTACTTGCCAGCCCGCAACTATTACTTCCGGCCAGCGGTGACGACATTGGTTGTCTAACAATAGATTCTAAAGGACATGGCTTTGCTCTCCTGTAATCTGCTCAACCGGACGCTACGAGGTGCGAGTCGCGTCGCTAACAAAGCGGCTGATTTGACCTTGTCGAGAACCGCCGCCGCGATCAGTCCGGTGGGTTTGATTTCGGTGGAATGGCTGAGGCTGTGGGTCGCCGAACGCACCTTCGCGATCCATGAGCACCTCAACCGGCACGCTGACACCCTAACAATGGCGCCGCCGGTCATTCATGACCGCTCACGTCCGGCTGAATGAGCACAAGCAAGTGCCGCTCGGTAAAGCGTTGTTGCGGCAGAACCACTTTCCTTCCTTAGCATTTAAGAATGACCGTATCGCGTGCTAGCCGGTAGCACAGATACATGCTGGCACTCAGCGGGTTGGGGCGTTAGCTGGGGCGACAACGGCTGGCGGAAGCGTCATCGTAGCAAGTGCATCGTCGTACCTGAACGACTGATGTAAGAGATGGGGCCCGAGCGATCGGAGAATTCAAATGACCGTTAGTCCTGAGGTGGCCGATCTCAGTGGGATGCTGCCCGCAGCGTCCGGTGTCCTGTGGTCCCAATCGCCGCCGCGCCCACGCATGTGCGACCACCGCGACTGTGACCTTGTTGCCTTGCGCGCTCGTGACAAGGCAGACGACGAGATCCTGGCCCGCGCGGCAATCTTTCGGGGAGTCGAACCCGACGCGGTGGCTGCGTTCCCAAAGCAACTGCAACCCGTTGGTTTCCGCCGCGGACATGTCATCTTCCATGAGGGAGACCCGGGCCACGGGATGTACATCATCCTCTCTGGAAAGGTCAAGATCGGACGCTACTCGTCAGATGGTCGGGAGAACTTACTCAGCATCTTGGCCCCGTCGGAGATGTTCGGTGAGTTGTCAATCTTCGACCCGGGACCGCGCACATCCCATGCCACCGCCGTCACCGAAGTGTGGGCGGTGTCAATAGATCGGGACACGCTGCGGGCCTGGATCGCGGAACGTCCCGCCGTCGCCGAGCGGCTGCTGGCAGTGCTGGCTCGGCAGCTGCGGCACACAAGTAGCGACATCACCGACCACATGTGCACTGACGTGCCGGGACGGGTGGCCAAGCAATTGCTTCAGCTGGCGCAGCGGTTCGGCGCTCTCGAAGACGGCGCACTGCGCGTTTCCCACGACCTAACGCAAGAGGAGATCGCAGGGCTGATCGGGTCGTCGCGCGAAACGGTCAGCAAAGCGCTCGCCGTGTTCGCCCGGCGCGGCTGGATCCGTCTGGAGGGCAAAAGCGTGGTAATCACCGACGCCGCCCGACTCGCGCGACGCGCCAACGTAGGGAGGCGGCGCGACGAACGAGTTGGGGCCGTGCCCAATTCAGCCAAGTCCGACCGGCCTGTTCAACTGGGCTCGCATCAGCCGAAGACAGCCGTAGCTCTGCTTCGTATGCTCGGCGTCCTACATGGGTCCATTGAGCAGCAAAAGCCGCTGCTGCGTCAGTGGCTCACCGCTAATCAGCCGAGTAAGGAACTCCGGATTAGCCTGCGACGCAGCGGCTATGGGTTTGTGCTCGATGACATATTCGGCCGGCCGCGGCGTGGCGCGACTGGCTAGCATCCAGTTTCCGCGCCAACTCCACCGGATACAGCAACCATTACCCGCTGTTTTTTCGTGTCGGTGGGAACTCCCGCTTCACGATGCATCAAGCCTGTCTGCCTTGACCTTTCGCTGGGTCCGATTCCCGACCACCGAACTGGATCGGGTTGACGACAAGGCCCCCTGACCGCGGCTCGGCTCAACTCTCGAGAGACAGGTCGGTCAGGCCGCGATGATTTGGCGCGCCGCCATCTCGGCATTTCCGACTTGACGCGCCACTATCGCTGGATTTAGGCACACCCGGATGTAGGAGATCCGATCGAAGGTGATCTCGTACAACGCCATGTATTCGATATCGATGTAGCTGCCCACTGTGGTCCAACCGAAGGCTGGAAATTCGTTTACGAGCGTTCCGACCATCCGGCCATGAACAACGCATTCTGGCGCGCTGTCGGGGAAAAATGGATCGCGTAGCTCACGCAATATCAGATCGGGCACAGCATTCCAGAGGCCCTCGAAGACTTTCCGGAATTCGCCTGAACCGCGGACGATGTGGCCGAAGAGATCGTCGTGAAGTATCACATCTTCGGCGACCACGTCGGCGATCCCGGCGACGTCGTGCTGGTTCATCACCGCGTAATAGTCGTCAAGTACGACGAGTAACGCGTGGGAGATCATGGCCACCACGCTAGTGGTGGGCCGTGGCGACGCATACCGTGCTAGCCGGGTTCGCTAGTACACGCCAGTGGTGTGTTGTCCTTCCTCTGTTCGGCCACGTGTGCCCCAGCCGTATAGCTCGCCGCGCTCGTCGGTCGAAAGCGGTTCACTATCACCAGATCGGGCCCTGCGCCACGAGCGGCCCCGCCTACCCGCGCTGCATCCTCACGCACCCAATTTGTTCATGTTGGCAGGCAGGAGTTATTCCGCGGACATGCAGCAGTGTTGGGTGCCAGCGTCAACGACAATTGTCCGTTCGGTCGCGAAGCTGGAAGCCATCGAGCAATTAGGGCCTGCGTAAAAGACATTGAGCGGTGCCGAGGCTCGCCGTCATGTCCGTGTCAAACCCATCTCACGAAGAAGGATAGTTGATAATGGAGGATTTGATGTCGTCTGAAGTTGATGTCGTCGTTTTAGGTGCCGGACCAGCAGGGGCGGTCGCCGCGGCCCGGGCAGCTCAATTAGGTGTTCGTACCGCGTTGGTCACACGGCACGAATTTGGTGGTATGGCGGCCAATGATGGGCCAGTTCCCGTACGAACGCTCGCTCATACCGCGCGGCTGATGCGTGACGCGCGACAGCTGGGCCGGTATGGTGTCACGATTGACGATCCTGCGCTGGATTATTCGCGAATGCTTGAACGCGTTGGTGAAGTCGTCACCCAGCTGCGTACCGGTTCTTCCTTGCGGAAACAAATCGAGTCATACGGAGCGACTGTTTACGAAAACGCTGGGCACGCCCGTTTTATTGACCCACACAATGTCGTTACCGAGACTGGGCTGCGGTTTCATTCTGATAAGTTCATCATCTGCACCGGCGGAGTCAGTAGGCGACTTCCCATCCCAGGCTTCGAATTCACCAGCACCCACAGCGATGCGTGGAGTTTAGCGAGTGTCCCGCCGTCGATGATGGTCATTGGTGCCGGAGCTACAGGGGTTCAGGTGGCCTCGATTTTCAACACTTTTGGTTCGCGTATCCAACTTTTTGAAGCGGGCCCTCGTATTCTGCCGACCGAGGACGACGATGTCGCGGCGGCGATGGCAGACGCGTTCCAGCACGCGGGTGTGGACGTCCACGAGGATTTTGGGGCCATCGAGTCGTTCGAAAAGACGCCGACGGGTGTGCGAATGACCTTCTGTAAGAACGGCCACCGTGACACTGCCGAGGCGGCACTTGCAGTTGTGGCCGTAGGCTGGCAAGTCGACACCCAGGCGCTAAACCTAGGAGCGGCAGGCGTTGAGGTAACGCAGCGCGGCTTTTTGAAGGTCAATGAATACCTGCAGACTTCCGCGCCCCATATCTTGGCCGCGGGCGACGTTACGGGACGCATAATGCTTGCTTCCGAGGGGCTGCGAGATGGCTTCGTGGCTGCGACCAATGCCGTGCTCGACTCAATATTGCCGGTATCCGGCCACATGGTTCCGGCTGGCAGCTTCACAGATCCTGAATATGCTTCGGTGGGTCTTACGGAAAGGAAAGCGCGCGAAAGCTACGATGTCGTCACGGTAGTCGTTAATTTTGACACCATCACGCGGGCTATCATCGATGGACAAACCTTCGGATTTTGCAAACTGATTGTCGACCGTAAGACCAATGAGATATTGGGGTGCCACGTCGTTGGCGAGCGCGCTGTTGATATTGTGCAGGTAGCATCCGTTGCTCTTGCGGCGGGATTGCGCCGGGTCGATGATCTCGCGCGCGTTGCGGTCTCGTTTCCGAGCTACGCTCATATACTTATCAACGCGGCGGTCGAGGCGGCACTGCAGATGCACCTTGACATAGGTTGGCGTGCGCACTTCACGGCGTGATATGGGCACAGTGGGTCTGTTCTCAGTTTGGTTGACTCCGTTCGAGTTTAGTTGAACAGCCCGTAGTCTGAGGAGATCACCGGCACGACGCGGTTGATGTTGTCCTTGGTGGCTTGAACGCCGCGGCGTCGGCCGGGGGTGTTTCGTCGGCCTCGCCAGCTTGGTTGGCGCGTTCTAGTTCGTCGGCGTTGGGCGGGCGGGGGAATCGCATAAGCACCCATGCGGTCTCCGTGGCCGGCGGGAATGGGTAAGGGGGAGTTCGGCGCGCAGGGTGGTACCGGCGCCGGTGGGGCTATGGAGCCAGAGGCGCCCCCCGAGGGCTTCCACCCGGTCTCTGAGACCGACCAGCCCGGATCCACCGGGAGGGTTGGCGCCGCCGCGACCGTCGTCGCGCACCGCGACCCGCAGCACACGGACGCCGGTGTCGGTGTCGTCGGTGGCGACCTGGACGTGCACGGTGCGGGCGTGGGCGTGTTTGGAAGTGTTGGTCAGCGCTTCGGCCAGCAGGTAGTAGGCGGCGCTCTGGATGTGTTCGGGCAGGCGTTGGGTGATGGCAACATCAAGACGCACCGGGACGGGTGAGCGGCGCGCCAGCTCCTCGAGGGCGGTGGGCAGTCCGCCGTTGGCCAGGATCGCCGGGGGGATGCCGCGCGCGATTTCCTGCAGCTGCACAGATACCTCGCCCAAACCCGAAGCGATGCACGACAATTGGCGCTTGAGCTCGGGCAGTTCGGCGGGCGCTGAGGCTTCAGCGGCCAGCGCGTGCAGCGTCAGGGTGACCAGCTGTTGCTGGGCGCCGTCGTGCAGATCGCGTTCGATGCGCCGACGTTCCCCAGAGGCGGCCAGATGCAGCCGTCGTGACGTTTGAGCCAGTAGCTGTTGTTTCTGCTCGTCGCGATATCCGGCCACCAGGGCCGTAGCGACAAGTTCGGCGAAACCGCTGATGCGGGCCTCGGTGTCGGCCGGCATCGGGCCAGGTTCTGCCGACCCCACGCCGGCCAGGCCCCATACCCGTCCATCGATGACAACCGGTACCCCCACCGCCGCGCGCACTCCGACCGCACGCGCACGCGCGGCGGTCGGACCGGCAATGTTGTCGTAGTTGTCTATCCGTGCGGGCCCGCCGGTGCGCCGCACCCGCGCCGCGATGTTGTTGCAGTCGAAGGGAACTCGAGCGCCTGGCGGCCACTTTGCCCGGGCCGCAGGCTCGGCTGCTGCGCCCACCATCGTGATTTCACCGCCCGATTCGTAGCGCCATAACCCGGCGGTAAACGCATTCATACATCGGCGCATCTCCTCGGCCACCGCGCCAAACACCTCCAATGGTTCAACCCCGCGTGCGACAAGCGCGGCGAGCCGGCGCACGGCGGCCTGTTCGGCGGCAAGCCGACGATATTCGGTATGGAACTTGCCATCGCCGAGGTCTTCGTCGAATTCGGCAGGAAATTCCGCGGCGGTTGCGGTCATCGGGACACCATCGTGTACCCGGCGGCGGCGAAAACCACAGGCACCATCGCCAATACTCCATACGCTGCGTTGAGCATCGTTCGGCCTTTCCGGTCCTGTGCTCGCCGGCGCGGTGTCTGGCTTGTCCTCGGCCTTCGCCTGGGTGAGAACGTGATTGGTTGATGACTACTAGCATCGCCGCGCGGACGTGGGTGACACCATTGCCCGGCGGGCAGTGTTTAAGGCCAAGGGGGGTAATGGCTAAGCCGCCGGTGCGCACGAGTTCACCGCAGGTCGGCGAACGCACCCAGCGCTGGGACGAAACGTCCCCCGGTACGCACCACCCAGTCCGGCACCTCTCGCGTTGGAATCCGCGCCCCGCCGTCACCCAACGCGGCGCGCAGGATCGCAGCGATCTCAAGCAATTTCAGTGGCTGACCGGCCGATGCCAGTAACGGTTGCCCCGCCGCCTCTGGTTTCAGTCTGGCCCGTAGATGCAGATCGGCAGCGTCACGCACGTCGACAACGGCGAACGACGCCTGCGGCATCAGCGGCGGTTTGCGTTGCATAAGCATCTGGATTAGGCCGACAGAGGCGGGCAGGTCCGGCCCGAAGATGCCGACAGGGTTCACCACCGACAGTCCTAGGCCGACCGACGGGCACGCGACGAAATCCCATGCCGCCCGCTCCACAACGCGGATCTCGGCATACTACGCCTCTGGTCGTAACCCGAAGCGTCAGCTGTCGTTCTATCCACTTGCTTGACAAGTCACATTGATGTTTAGGTCGGCATGGATTTAGAGCTAAGCGCGCCCGGTAGCTGACGGGTTAGTCAATCAAACTCGCGCATGAGTTGCGTCAATTGTTCGCGGGAATTGATTCCGAGCTTGGCGAACGCGTTGTGCAGGTGGGCTTTCACCGTGTGCGGCGTGACGTGCAGCCGCTGTGCCACTGATTGGTTGGTCTCGCCCTGCGCGATCAGGTTGACCACCTTGACCTCGGAGTCGGTGAGGCTGTCCCAGCCCGTTTTTGCCCGCGGGTGGCTCACGATGCGACGTTGCACGCCCAACCGGCGCAACTGGCGGCCCATCCGGCGCGCATCGGCGAGCGCCTCGTGGTGCAGGTAGGTGTCGAAGGCGGCATTGAGCTGATCCAGCGCCTGGTCAGGGTGGTCGGTGCGTGCGAGTTCAGCGCCGGCGTCCTCGGCGGCCGCGGCGTAAAGAAGCGGCCGCGACGACGCGTGCAGCAGCTCCGCGGCGGCCACCAGTGTTTGGGCATCACATTCGAGGATTCCGCGGGCATACCTGGCCACCCCGGTGAACAACGGGATCGCCGGGCGCTCACGCTCGAGGATGTCGGTGGCCTGCAGGACACGCGCGCGCAAACCGGCATCGCCGGCCGCTGATGCCACCCGCGCAGCCAAGACCACCTGATCTAAGAGCTTGGACCAGATCGGTGGCTCTCCCAATGCGATGTCGCCGCCCAGCCAGCGCATCGCGTCCTGGACGTCGTCGCGCTGCCAGGCCGCCAGCGCCAGCACATGCGCCGTTCCCCGATCTACGAAAGATGAGCCGGTGGAGTGGGCGTCGCGCGCGTCATTAACCATCTGCTGCAACAACGTTCGATCATCGGTGCGCGCCGCCACCTCGGCCAGAATCACCATGCGGATCATGTCCAGCTCGGTCACGCCTGTCCGCTGTGGGGGCGGCAGGGACTCAACCGCCGCGCGCGCGGCAGACAACCGGCCCGCCGCGAGATGGACAAGCCCGTCAAGCGTGGCCCAGATATCCCGGGCCATCGCGTTGCCTTCCCGGCGGGCTTGCTCCATTCCATCGGCGACCTGGGCGGCAGCGTCGTCCAACCGGCCGACCACCGCCAGCAGGTTCGCGTAGTTGAGTGCGGCAAAGAGATGCACTGCGGTCACACCACCCGTGCGGGCGAGCGCGCAAATCTCCTCGAGGCGGTCTAGGGCGCGGCCCGCATACCCCTCCCCACCGTCGAGCACCGCGAGGGTGAGGTCGGCCAGGATGGTGGCCTCGAGATCACCGGTCGCCGCCGCCGCCGCGGCCGCCTCGCTGGCCGCCCCGCGCGCTTCCCCACGGTGGTCGTGCCACACCAGGTTGTAGGCCAGCCACGCCAAATGCCGTGCCCGGGTGACCTCACTGACCTCGCCCAACCGCAGCGCTCGCCGATTCTCCTCCACACGCCGCTGCGTGGTGTGCTTGGTGAGCGTCGGGAGGCGCAGCCGAATCTCGGCCTCCTCCTCGGGGGACGCCGCCTCCGAAAGCGCGGCAACGGCCAGCTCTTCAGCCTCGGCGTAGCGGCTGGCCCGGTTGAGCCACCCCACCGTTTCAGCGACC